>Ga0080013_1000465_pt1 | contig 57340 bp, 85 predicted proteins | sample ETNvirenome_6_85_FD_69236 | JGI IMG/M metagenome (GOLD analysis project Ga0080013, IMG submission 69236) | Marine viral communities from the Pacific Ocean - ETNP_6_85 (SPADES assembly) (version 2) | ecosystem: Environmental > Aquatic > Marine > Oceanic | place: Pacific Ocean | collected 2013-06-19 | reverse complement strand
CTGACTTTCCTGAAATGTAGCTATTATAGACGTGATCTGCAAGTGCTGGTACTTCGCCTTTATGACCATCAAAGTCTGTGTAGGGACTAAGAAAAAGCTTGTGATCAACGTGAACGGCAACGTCATCTCCGTCTCCGTCGGCATCAAGCATCTCTTCAGCTCGGGCTGCCATTGCTCTTGCAATTTTTTCGACTGCGTTTTGTTTCTCTTGGTCGCCTGAGAAAAGGCCCACGACATTGCTCTCAGACTCACTTAATGAATCTTGATTAGCTCCCTGAATAATTGCCCATAGTTGACTTCTCGATACATCCACGGCTGATTCTGTGTTATTATTACCCTTTATCGCTGCGGCAAATTCTGGTATTGCTCTCGATCGCATGGGACTAAATGGCCGCTTTTGATTTGGTATAAATGCTTCATTTAAAGAGTTTCTATTATTCATCTCTTCTCTAATTATTTTCGCAAGTTGCTTTTTTGTTATCTTCATTTTAATCCTGTCCAAAGTATATTTTGTTTCCCATAAATGCTGCCCTTCTGCCACCCGGACCTAGCCCAGACGATCTTCCAAATCTTCCAAGAGGCCCATTTCGATCGAGAGCCATTGACAAATACATCTGAATTCTATCAATATTCTCTTCAGATATACCACTTTTTAAAACTACAGTTTCACTTTCAATATCTTCTGAGTCCCACCAGAAATCAACTCCCGGTTCATATCCAGCACTATCAAGAAAATCATTGACGCTTTCCTGAAACTCTGATAGATCCTTCGGAAAATTTCCGTATGGATTTCCTGAATCACCCCACGAAACAGAATCGGGCATTTCTGATGAAAGCGGATTCCACTGAGACTTCTCTATTGTTTCTTTTATAATCTGTCTTAGTCTTTTTTTAGATATCTTAATCATTGATTCTATTGTGTGCTATGTGTTATTACTATATATTCTATAGTCATTCTATTGTTCTTTATCGGCCGCTTGTTTTTTCTCATCTTCATCATCAGCCTCTGGAAGATCGTCGATATCAATCTCGTCAAGCATTTCAATATCTAAAGCTTCAGACTCAAAATAATATGATTGATTTGTATCTTTCTTATTTTTTGTTACACATGACAGTAACGTTGTAAAAATGCTAGCCAGTATAATTTTTCTCATTTGTCTTCTCTTTGTCCCTATATCAATGAATTGTAATTCATCAATTGTATACATATTCGATGTAAAGATATCATATTGCTAAAATTGCGCCATAAAGCAGAATAATAATAACAAAAACTAAAGACCCTAATGCGAACGATGCTTTTACGATATCTTGGGCTGTCAAGCCTTTTCTTTTCATAAATTTTTTAATTCTATCAATCATAGTACAGCATCACCATATATTACATATTTCAAAATCAAAAAAAGATAATAAGTATTATAACATAGTAAAGATATAAGTTTCACAAGATGATAAAAATTAGTAAGTACATTCCAATATTTTTAATATTTCTCGCACCGTATAATAATACATATGGTGATGATGCAAGCACACATCTATATGATAATAATGATATAGAATCATTTAATGAAAGAGAAAGATATGAAATATTATTTCAATCCAATCCTATAATAAGATCTTACTGGGAAGATACACCAAATATAAGGGTTTGTGCAGAGTCAGGTGTAACAGAACAAAGACTCAGAAGGGCAATAAGATATTGGGAATCTATAGGATATGAATTTGGAAGAATTATATATCAAGAATTATCAATTGAATGTGTAAGAGGAGGGTCTCCTGGCGAAATATCAATTCTTCTTACTACACAAGGTATTGGATCAGAAGATCATCTTGCTGTAACTAGGACATATAGAAATACTGTAACGGGGAAAATAATAAGATCACAAATATTTATTAATCCTTACGGATCGAGAAGACCTCTTGTGCTTGAACATGAGATTGGTCATGCACTTGGATGGGTTCATTATAATCGAAGATATCATATAATGAATCCAGAGTATAATCTTATTGGACATTCGACCATGGGAGTAACAAAAAAGACATATATGAATCTCATAGATAGATTTTTTAGAATTCAAGAGAACTAAGCTGTGAAATTTAAACCAGGAGATCTGGTGTGGATATCTACCCCTTACGGCGGAGCAGAGGTATACGAACCACCTGCTCTAATAATAGATTGCTATAAAGATGTGCCAAGAGTTTTTCTTCATAACGAATCTGAAAATAAAAGATGGCTAGAGGAGGAGGATATTGGTGTTGGGTGGGTTTATGATATTGTATACAAGGGAAGCCTAGAAACAGCTGTTCTCGGTGAATGGCTTAGGCCATGGAACCCTAAGTGCTAAGATGAAAAGAGATCGTAAACTACGATCAGTGACCGCCTCAACCACCGCCACTCTTTTTCTTTTTATACTTCTTATATTTTTTACCATCATCTTTGTAATGAGGATTATATCCTTTATCTTTCATCCACCATGCTAGTGCCCAGGGATTATCAATATCATCGTCTTTCATCTTTTCTACAGTTCCTCGCCATCTAGGCGGAGAAACCTCACTTACATCACTATCAACATCTGAATCTGATAAAATTTCTGCATCTATTGATGACTCTATCATCTCATTAATAATCTGTCTTAATTGTTTTCGTGTGATTTTCATTTTATCCTTCTAAATCGTTAGCAATGCTTCTTAGCTCGTCTGCGTCAAGTGCACCGTCACTGTCTCTGTCGGGTCCACCCATCGAAGACACATCATCACGACTGTCATAATAGTCTCCCCCGTGAAGTCTCATTTCTATATCGTTAATGGCTTGGGCCACCATGTTCTGGATCGTTTCCTCAAGCTGAATCTCTGCACTACCAACTTGACGGGTCCATTGCGATTTATCTGTGTAACCTTGCTGACGCATCATTGCAGTGTCTTCATCCCAGAGAGACTCCATAGCTTCACCAAATTTGTCAGCTACTTCTCCTGCTAAATCCCCGATCATCCTCTCCATGTCTGACATATCAGCAATGGATTCGTTAACTGTGTTGCTTAACTCTTCCTTAATAATCTGTCTTAATTGTTTCTTTGTGATTTTCATTGAATACCTCAGAATTATATATCGCTTGTAAGGCCAGATAGTTTAAGCCATCTATTAAAATAGACATTATCATTAATATTCGATGACTCATTCAAGTCATCTTTTATTTTATTTGTCATATCTACTATCTCTTCTGTGTCTAATACACCATCATCGTTCGTGTCAGGATCATCGTCGAAAGAAGTAGGATGTGTATTCTTGCCTGGGCCCTGATACAAGCTAGGATGATCATCAGGTATTGAAGGAGACAATTCAGGCAAGTCATACCAATCATCATCGAATGCCATCTGATCTTCCCTGTGGCGGTCTTCGTAGTGATCGTCAAGTTCCTGCCTAATTGTATACCAGTCTTCAACACTAATTCCAAGGTGGTTAGCTTGTGCTTGTGGGTCATCACCAGCTGCACGCTTGGCATCTGCCATTTCCTGAGAGCCTATAGAATCGAGGTAATCGTATTCTCCGGGTTGCGGACCCTTGTATCCTGGCATTGTAATCTTGTCAAACTCTTCGTCAGACACTGTTGTAAAAGCTTCCTTAATAATCTGCCTTAGTTGTCCATGTGTGATTTTCATTTCAGATATTGTTAGTATACCATCTCCGTCGGTATCATGAGCACTGACCAGTCTATCAGCAATGTAAGACATAAGGTCATCTTCACTATTGTCAAAATGTAAGACAAGTGCATCCCACTCATCAGTAGCAAATGAATATTTGGCACCCATAGCAAGATCCCTGGCTACACCCTCCATATCAGCATCGGGATTGTCTGCAGCGTACTCTGGCCCTGAATCAGATGACCACTGATCTAAACGAGTCATGAGGTTATCGATATTCAGGCGGGCAAGTTCTTTCTTTGCTTTACGCTTGTGTCTCTTGCCACCGATTTCATAATCCATCTCCGCCCAGTCTTCAGCACCGAGATATATTTCTTCTACAGGATCACTGGGGTCTGCATCTTCCATATTTTCAAAGGGAGTTAACCCTAATCTTTTTATAACATCTCTTGCTGCTAGCTCTGGAGCATCAGGCGTATACCCTTGTGCATCAGGGTCACCATCGTCGGCGAAGATCATTACTTCACCCGTTGATGCATTTGTAACGTCAATGGCTTCCTTAATAATCTGTTTCAATTGCTTGAGAGATATTTTATTTTCTGATAGTTCATCCCAGTCAACATTTCCATCTCCATCATCATCAAGCGGATGCCTATGGTCATCAAACGACATCTGATCTTCCATGTGTCTATCTTCGTAGTGATCATCAAGTTCCTGTCTAATCCTATGCCAGTCTTCAACACTGATATCTAGATAGTCAGCCTGGTCTCTCGGAAGATCACTTTTTGCATACCTTTTTGCGTCAGCCATATCTTGTGCAGTTATACTTTCAAGATGGTCATCTGCAGGGCCTAGTCCACTCATTGGCGGATGGTCATCACTAAAGGCAGTTCGTGTTTGCTGTTTGCCAAAACGTCTCTCTGCGCGCCTCGATGACCTTTTTTCATCAGGTCTTGCATCAGGCAAGTTTCCCTTGCTTCTTGCCCTAGACATTTGTGTGTCTATTGCCTCAGAGATTATTTTATTTAATTCAGTAATTGTAACTTTTGTCTCTCTTATTGCTCTTGTGTGAGGTCCTGGATTACTCTCACCAGTTGTAAATAATGAATGATCAAGCTGATTCTCTAAATTATCACCACCAGACCAGGCATCTTCATCAGGAACTATTTCGCCGGGAAACCATGCATCCACCTGAGATGGCGGTTCGATATCAAAGTCTGAAAGAGCTTCTTTATATTTTCCCGATATAGTTCTGCCTTGTAACAATCTAGACATTCTTAGTAATGCAATGTAAATTCTACTTAGTGTATGATCATCTACTTTAGTTCCTGATGCATTTAGCATATTTGATAGTTCTGATGCTGACGCAAGTGCAGCAGATTTTGCTTCAGCTTCTTTTGCAAACTTTGATGAAAGACTATCTGAAATATTATGCTCAGCATGTCCAGAATCTTGAGCAAACAAATCTTCTTCCGTGTCAATTCCTGAATAATACCCTAGGCCGTATGCTTCTTCTGGATCCATTGTATCAAGATCATCAGGTGCAATATGAATATCAAGCGTGCCATCACCTGGCATAGATGCATCTTCTTCGCTTTCAAAGTTACAATTTTCAAAAATTATAGATGCTAAGCTCAATCTCATAGATTCTTCAACAGACTCGTCGTCCCTTAGGACTATTTCTCCGTCTGACTCTAGCTCTTTTGTTTTTTCATCCACCCATATATCTGCAGATCTTGATGAATCAGGACCTTCGAATGACTCAGTCTCTTCTACTTCGCCTGTATTTGCATCTGTATGTGTAGCTACAGCAATATTTGTTCCACTAACCTCTGTAGATCCTGAGCCCACTATGCTATCAACTTCGACTTCTTTTGTAACTTCGCTAATGATTCGAATTAATTCTTTCTTTGTAATTTTCAAGCTAATACCTCTTTACAGGGATAATACATTACATAAATATCTAATGAACAACTATTTGACTTAATTAACTATAATCATATTTCTCCAGGCAGAAGGATTTACACTTATTTTCTTCCCACCCCAGAGTATTAATTGTTTTCCATACGTTATATTATCACCAGTTCTCTCACCTACATACATTACTACTGAATCATCTTTGTGATCTTCATCAATAGGAACAACCGTTATACACATAATCTTATCAAGGTGAGCAGACATTTGATTGTGCCAGGCAAAGCCAGACTTTGGCTTGACAAGTATTCCCGGCATTAAATCTGAAACTTTCATTGATCTCACTGATAAATATCATTTTATATAATATAACTATTCACCAATTTGCAACACTTTTAAATCAAATACATAACTATTTTTTAGAGAGAAAATTTTATTTTCGCAAAGAATATAAATAACTCTATCTTCTTCAATTTCAATAATAATACCTATCTTCTTTCTAGAATCAATCACCCATTCAGGCTTAAAGCCTTCATCAATAATATACTCACCTGAGAACTCTACGTGGTCACCTATTTTCAATTGCTAACCTACTGATAGATTTTAAATTTTTTCTTTGAATCTTTTGAAAATATAAACTCTCTAACACCACAATAATCTTGGAAAGATTTTACCCGAAACTCAAAATCAAGATCAACAAAACACCAGACAATTATTCCCTTAGGTAGACAACTAGAGCCTTCTATGACTCTAAGATATTTGCCTTGATATGTCACTTTGTGCCAACCTTTTGTAAAATAATACCGTTATAAAAACCACCTCGAGTTTCTTGCTTGCTTGTGGCAACGCTTAATACAACATCAAACTCAAGATTATGCAAGTGGCAAAAAGCCTTTAAGACTTCGAGCATGTCAGCAGCTTCTTCGTAAGACGGATCTCTAATAAACTCATCAGTTTCTTCAATCATCTTTTCTCTAAGCAAGATGATATGTTCATCAACACCATGTACTGTGCGTGTCAAGCACCACTTACCATCTTCTTCTATGATTTCAGGTATACAATCTCTAACTAGTTTCATATTTTGTCCTTTGATTTTATTATTTTAAACTTAGGCTTAAACGATGAATCATTTGTTATTCCGCCGCCAGTCTTGCCAACTATCATCTCTCTTGATTCATCATTTGAATTCTTAAGTGAAAGTATGGCATTGCTTATTGATTTTCTAAATGCCATATTTTCTTTTCTAAGATCTTCGATCTCTTTTTTCATAGATGATATTGTTATCTCTAGGCTTTCTATATGCAAGCTCATAGACATTATTACACTATTGCGACTACCTGTCTTGAATTCGCCCATCTTCTATCTTTGTAATTTCACACCTATACACAGACTTTAGCTTTGATGAAAATGAAACACTATAAGTTTCAAATTGACAAATTTTCGAAGGTCTATCCATAACATACTGATCTTCAATTCTTCTTGATATTACTATTCCTATTCCATGATTGAATGATGAAACTATATCACCTATATTAAAACTCCAATTAGAAAATATTGTACCTCTTGGAATTCTTAAATCTCTTGGGAATATTTTTTTTTCAATCATTTCTACGAGACTTTTATATCTAGGTTAAATTTTTCTTTAACTACTTTGAAACCTACACCGCCACAGCTAGAGCATACCTTCTCGCATAGTCTTCCATAGCCGTCGCAACTATCACAAGGGGAAGATGTTTTTACAACTGACGGTCCAAATCTATGAATCTGGTCTACGGCACCAGTGCCGCTACAGTGTGTACATGTCCTAAATGAAGATCCTCCGCGGCCACTGCATGAGCTACAATCAGAATGATACTTTATAGAAAATGATTTTTTTATATTTCCAGATCTTAGGTCATGTATTGGTATTTCAAATCTTACAGAGCTTGGCTCATCTCTTCTTTTCTTTGTGAATTTTCTTTCGCCCCTTGGCGCAAAACCCCCGAAGAAATCAGAAAATCCCATTTGAGAAAAAATATCTTCAACTCTTCCAAAATGAGAAAACCCTCCCCCAGAAAGAGATAAGTCATATTCTCTTCTCTTTGTATCATCAATTAAAGTCTGGTATGCTTCATTTATTTGCTTGAACATTGAAGATGCATTTTCATCTCCCTGATTTTTATCTGGATGATATCTTTGAGCGAGTTTTCTAAATGCTTTTTTAATTTCTTGAGCATTTGATTCGGCGCTCACACCAAGTATTTCGTAGTAGTTTGACATAGCTAAGCCGTATATATGGAGCGGGAGACGGGAATCGAACCCGCAACAGTCAGCTTGGAAGGCTGAAACTCTACCAATTGAGTTACTCCCGCGTTATAAAATAATAATATAATAATTTTATGAAACGTATCAATCAAATTTAATTGTCTTGTCCTGGAGCGTCGCTATTGAAGAGCTTATCTAAATGTTCGGGTATTTACTATTTTTTAGACTTAGATCTTTCTAGGTTAAAAGATTGTATAATATCATCTTGTAGTGATTTAAGCTCTGATAATCTTAAGCTTTCCTTCCATATATCCTGTGACACCCTGAAGCAATCACTGTTGCAACTATAATATCCATTAATTCCCAAATCATCAATTTTTTTTATGATTGACTGCGATATTTCTGTTAGCTGTATTGATTTTAGCCGCATTCTTTCAATAGATCTTTTTTGCATCTGATTGATTTTTTTAATTATTTCTTTTTCATTTTTTGTTAGTCTTTTTTTCATTATAATACGTTAAAATCTTTTCAATGTTGAGAAAAACTATGATAGAAAAAAGATTCTCTTACGTTTATTTACAAATCCATACGGGTATTTTTCCCGATAAATCACATTTATTTATAGAATCTGCTGGTACAAGAAATGCTTTCTTATTGCCGCCGCCAGCCCATGCTAAAGATTTACATTCAACATCTTTAATAATTAGCTCGTATCTTTCAGTCGGATAATAGAAATTTCTATTTCCAATCTTACTTAGGAAAACTCTTTGACCTTTTCTTAAAATCACTTTTTCTCTCTATTTAAATGGTCGGGCCCCTGGGACTTGAACCCAGAACCTGCGCTTTATGAGAGCGATGCTCTAACCTGATTGAGCTAGGACCCGTTATTTTTATTATAGCATTTCCATACTATCTTTACAATACTTTATTAATTTACTACGCACTTTAAAATTATTCTGGATAATTTAGCGACATATCGGAATCTTTGCAAAAAGAATAATTTCACATGACTTTTGTGACCACCCTGACTCAGATTTCCACCTGTCAATTGCGCGCTTAGAATTATCTGCTTCAATATTTCCAATCTCTTTGTACGTTTTTAATTGTGAATTATACTCGTAAATAGTATAGCTTTCCATTTTTTCTCCTAGATAATGGCTGCCCCTCCCAGACTCGAACTGGGGACCCGCTGATTAACAGTCAGCTGCTCTAACCAACTGAGCTAAGGGGCAATATATTGATCCTATTTTGGTAGCCACACCAAATTAACCCTAATGAATCTTACATCATCTTCATCCCTTACAGGATCACCGAAGGCTTTGTACCGGGTAGGATTTTTACATTTTATATTATTTGTCTGTTTTGTGTTTAGTATTTTGTATCTTATAAGCTTTATTTTACTATAGTATTTTTAAAATTACACGAAAATTTAAAGCTGGAGCAGAAGGATTCGAACCTCCACGTCACTATTATATGACACTCAGGAAACAACTGAGCGCGTCTGCCAATTCCGCCACACCCCAATAAACTCTATTCTCGATTTAAACTATTTGGATCTAGCCAGTACACTGAGCTTATATGCCATTCACTGCTATGATATTTTTTCAATATTTTCTTTGCAATCATTGCTGCTCCAAGATGTGTTTTTGACATAACTTTGAACTCCTTTTGAGGTTTCATTGGATATCCGTAATTACTTCTAATAATAACATTCCAGTTCTGAACTTTATCAATCATTATGTTATAAATTATATCAATATTGTAATTTGTTTAATAGTTTAGATTACTTATCAAGGTGCAAGATTTACTGAAACCTGGTGTAGCAATTGTCCTACATGAAAGATTTTCCTCAGACGGCAGTATCTGTATAATTCTAGAAGTCAGAAGATCAGACTTTCCTGGAAATAGCGGATGGATTTCTTTTGACTATCAGGTTATGACAAGTAGTGGTAAAATTATTAATATTTCAGAATCTTGCGTAAAAAAAGTTCTAAACTAACTTATATCCTGACTTGAAAAAACTTTAAAAAGATACATTGCCATTACATCTTCAATACTCTGCGACTTTGCCCACATAACAGTTATAGGTTGAAATGTCTTGCTTTTTGTATTTTTAATATCTATTATTGTTCCAATCTTTATTTTATCTACTTCTCTTGTATTTTTCATATTGATCTTGTAGTAAACTAGATCTCCAATATTAAAATTTTTATATCTTAAAATGCTCATTTTGATAAAAATATTGACATTAAAAGACACTTTTGAAAAATTATTCAAAGTATCTTGGGTCTTGTAAATAGTCGATTATAAGTATTTATATGTGGGATGTTAATCTAAGACAATAAAATGCGTATTTGTATACTGATATCTTGTGTTTTTTCTTTTCTAGGTGGATGCACGCCAGATTATCAGGTCACAGACACCAAAGAAACAAGAGTTGTAGTAGATTCATATGTCCAGGCTGAACAATTAGAAGAGCTAGATGTACTTGTAGTTTTAGATACATCGGGTTCAATGTCAGACAACTACGAAGATGTTGCCGACGGTATGGATATATTAAGAACTGACATTGAGTCTCTAACACTTGATTACCAATTTGGATATATTACTATGGACCCGTCACGATTGAATTACATCGGGCCATATGATTCATCTTCTTCAGCTATTGATATGCTTATGGCACCGAGCCTTCTTCCAATGACTATGCTCGAGGAGGGATTTGGAGCCACATACACTTTTTTGGAATCAGAGGAAGGATTGGAATTCAGGCGTCCCGAAGCGGATTTTCTGTTGTTCTTGATTTCTGATGAGAATGAACAAAGCGCAATATCAGCTGATTTATTTTATGACTGGTTACACGATGAATTTCAAGACGTAAATCACGATGTCGTTGCAATTACACAACTAGAGGATAGTGAGTGCGGTTACACATATGACATCGGTGAAAAATACGAAGAATTAGTAAACCTATATGGTAAAGCACCCATTGATATATGTGAAGAAGACTGGTCAGTATGGCTGTCTGATTCTTCTTACCTGACTCAACTAAAAGATTCTATTGTTCTTAGCGAATCCGAGCCCATACTCGATTCAATTATAGTTTACGTCAACCAAGAAGCAATACACAACTGGGCGTACATAGAAGAAACAAACAAAATTCAACTTGGCTTTGTTCCAGATTACGGATCAGTAATAGAGGTAGGATATAATGTATACGTTGACTAGGTCATTATTGTGCGCGCTCTTCTTATTTTCAATCGGATGTTCAGATTATAAAATATCAAAAATAACAGAAGAAGTTGAGCCCGGTGTAACTGCACCTGAAATAGAAGTCGACCCAACTCATCATAGCTATGGCGCTCTAAGTGCTGGTAGTGAAACTCAAGACGTTGTTATTAATATTGGAAATATTGGAAATGGCGAGCTTAATATTTCTAGCATCTATCTGCACAATGGCAACTCTAACTTTTCTCTTACAACAATGCCAATAGGAATTGTTGACTCTTTAAACTCAGTAGAGCTTATTGTTACCTACTCTCCCGGGACATATGAAATAAATCATGAAACAATTAGTATCGTTTCTAATGATGATGACGAACCAATTGTCAATATTTCACTTGACGGATCTGGAGATGCTCCGGTAATTACTATAACACCAGACTACTATGATTTTGGTGATATTTATCTGGGGTGTGATGATACTCTTTCAGTAGAAGTTGGTAATATTGGTAATTCAAATCTTATAATTTCTGATATTGAATTTTTTGCTAGCTTGCCTGTAGATTTTTCTATGCAAGACTACGAAACCGGATGGGGTGTTCTACCTATCACGGTTGCTCCTGGAGACACTATAGATCTCAACATAGATTATATACCTTTAGATAGCCACGATGATGCTGGGTATCTAGAGATAGTTTCTAATGACCCAGCCACACCACTTGCCTATGCTGATCAAGATGGTCTAGGAAGTATAGAAGCTTGGGTACTTGATTCATTTACCCAGGATGGAACAGTAGACGTTGACATCTTATTTGTTATTGATAATTCTGGCTCTATGGGATCAAATCAAACAAACATAAAAAACAACTTCGACACTTTCATGAATGCTTTTACAGCAGCTGGCGTTTCTTATCAGATTGCTTTAATAACAACTGATAGTGCGGATTTTGTTGGGGATGTTATAACCAATTCTACAGTTGATCCTATAACTGAATTTAATAATCAGATTGATTCTATTGGTACGCGTGGAAACGCTCATGAAAAAGGTCTCTGGTATGCTTATGAATCTACAACAACTGGTGACGCATCGCTAGGAAGTTCAACTGGATTCCAAAGGTCAGATGCTAGACTAGTCGTGGTATATGTTTCTGATGAGCCCGACTTTTCTGATTATGCATATGGAGGTGGAGGCTCTGCTACCATGGTATTTTCAGATTATTCTGCATCTCTCTTATCTTTGAAGTCTTCTTCTTCACTTGTTATTGCACATGCGATTGCAGGCGACTATCCATCGGGCTGCAGCGCAAATGGTGGGGCGCAATTTGGCGAAGGGTACTATGAAGTTGTAAATGATTTGGGCGGTACATTTATGTCAATATGCGCATCTGACTGGAGCGCAACAATGGATACTCTAGCAAGGGATTCGCTAGCACAAATGGGGTTTGCTCTTTCAGATACACCCATAGAGGAAACAATTGTTGTTTCTATCGATGGTTCTGTATCTTCTGGATGGTTATATGATATTTCATCTAATTCTATAATTTTTACAACTGCACCGGATGACGGTAGTACAATAGATATAGAGTATGGAATATGGTCTTGTAACTAAAGTGGAGAAAAAAATTGGGTGATTTAATAAACTTTCCCAACTGGGTTTTTGAAAAAGAGAGAGAATTGAATAAGATTGAGAATGATCTTGCAATTCAAAAATATGTAATTGAAAGAGAGCGATACAGCGTTGATTATGACAAGTCAACAATACGAGCAAAAATTCTTATTTCATTTTCAGTCGGTTTAATAGTAGGCTGTCTAGTAAGTATTTTAATGATAGTTTTATAATATAGGAGTTATTTATGTATAAGTTTTTTATTTCATCTTTATTATCACTGACTGTTGTATGCAGTGGATGCAAGAGCGGTGAACTTATATCTGAAACAGATGAATCTAACAGCGTTCCATGGACAGAGTGTTCTTATGAAACAGGAGATCATCCTTGTGATTTTGACCTAGTCGATCAAAATGGAGATACCATGTCTCTATACGAAAACTATGGAAAAGTAATTGTAATAGATTTTAGCACAGAGTGGTGTGGATATTGCCAAGTTGCTGCTTCCGATATTCAAAGGATATCTAGTGAATATGATAAAGAGAATTTTGTATATATTACAATTATAATTGAAACAATGTCAGGGTCAGAGCCCACGCAAGATGATTTAAAAAGATGGGCAGATAATTTTGGAATAATTGATGCACCCGTTCTTTCTGGAAATAGATCGCTTATAGCCTCTGAGGCAAACGATGGGTGGAGCGTTACAGGCTGGCCGACGTTTTATTTTATTACGAGTGATATGATAATACATGAAGTTCTCAGAGGATACAGTGCATCTTCAATAGATTATCTCATAGAAGATACAATGTCTCAATAAGTTTAATATTTTTTCGAGCTCTTCTTTTTTTCATTTCTAGAATTAATCATAGATCTAAGTACAATCGCTACTGCAAGAGTTAATGAGAATGCTATAGTGGAAATCTTTTCCATTGTACTAAATTTTCTACTTTCATACTCCTGATTCATTATGATATATCTTCTAGGTGTATCTTATATTGAGCGGGCTTATTGCTCCACATTTTTATCTTACTCTGTATCTTCCCTTGTCTATTTAAAAATCTATCAGACTCTCTCTTGAGAAGCTTTCTGTCTTTCTCAATTGATACTAGAGACTTTGAAGAAGCAATTCTAGATTTTATTTCATCAATTCTTAAATTCATTTTTTCAACTACTAGACTATAATCTGTTTCGTACTTTTCAATAAGCTTATCATTTATATTTTCAATATTTCCGATTATTGGTGTACATTTTTCCATTGCACGGCTCTTGTTCATTCTTGACTTTTGTCTAGATCCTGGTGCAGGATAGTGAAAATCATCTATTGATAAGCTATCAAATAATAGTACTGCAAACTTATTAAAGTTTTTATCGCATAGGACGTATAGAAAATCAAGGCTCCCCTTTCTTGTCAATGTTGAATAGTCGCATTGCAAGGGCCATGAGTGAGATGATGAAGATGATAGCTTACATTCTAGCTCTCTATCAATATCTCTTATGTATATATCTGGCTCACCTGTCCGACCTGAACAAATTGCATCATACCCCGATGAAACAAGCAAATCAGTGAAGAACTTTTCGTGTGCTTGTGACATAAGATTATTTCTTCTACCAGTATTTTCCCTTAGCGAAAGATTAAACTTATCGAATAGATTCTTTAACATTAGCTCAAATTCAGACATTTTTTTGAGCGTTTCAACAACACCATCTCTGTGAAAATATTTCATATTATCTCCTTAATAAAATTATAAAATATTAAGAAGTATTTTACATGTATAATTTTCTAATTTGTTGATTGCTGAAATCCATCTCTGTATGCCTGCATGAAGCTTTCATCAAAAGGCCTGGCCCATACAACATCCTCTATAAGTTGTGGTAGACCAAATACAAATCCTGTTTCTACTGCACTTAATATTCCAACAGCTCTACCTCTTGAATCAAGAACGAGTGATCCCGATGCTCCCATCCATGCATATGAATGAATATTAATCACTCCTTCAGCAACTCTTGATACTCTTCCTGAATAACATGCCAAATCAGTTCTATTTGGAAATCCGCAATATCCTGTTCTTTCACCTGTAGATATTGAACTAGATCTTATTCTTAATCTCATTGATGAACTTGAAACAGGACCCTCGGGAACAGATATCACAGCAATATCAGTTTCTTCGCTATAGTATACAACTTGACCCTCTACAGATATTCCATCTTTTACTATAAGGGCTGAGCTCGTACCTCTAACAACATGTGCAGCTGTGAGCGCAAAGCTATTTCCATCAACTTTAAACAGTGTCCCTGTACCATATCCTGATATATCGCTTCGCCTTACTTCAACAACTGATTCACTTACATTTCGAAATGTTCTTTCAAAAACATTATGAATAGGTTCTTGCCTCAGATCTACAGCAGAAATAGTAGGTTCAGCTAAGGCAGCCGGTGATGCAAAAAAAAGAAAAGATAACATAGCAAATATAGACATAATTCAAACCTCCATAATATTACATATGGAAAAAATGAATCAAAATTATCGCTCTTAATAAAACTCAGCCACTGTGAACACTAAGATATAAAAAAATACAACTTAATTCCAGCCGACCTCTATGACATCTTCTTTTTTAACAACTATTCTTCTCTTTGATGTGTATATTGTTATCTTTGAATCTTCTTCTTTTGGAAGATCGTCTATAAAACATTCGATTCCTCGAAGTACTGGAACCATAGTTCTCTCATCGGGGTCATAAAACCATGACCATCCAGACCCACTAAGGATATATGTGGGCTCATGTGAAATAAATTCAGACGAACTATTAAGAATGTTATCTAGCAACGGGTCATTCATTTTAAATGCCTCCCATATAATACATAGTCAAATATCTCTAAACTTATCATCATAAAATCTCTTAGATTTAATTAGATCATCTATCTTATTATTTTCGCATAGAAAGAAAAATATATCAATAACATTTTCTGATGAAAATTCATGCTGAATCTTTATCCACATCTCGTAGAGATCTAGATTGTTAAGCGAAATTATTATCCCGGCAATATCAGAAAGCTCTTCTTGATCCATTGTATACATGTAGTTTTCCATAAAGAAATATTACACATATAATGTATATTCGTTAACTTATGAAAGACTAACCCTGCTTACTTCTGTAAATCCTTTTTGCTGCAAGGAGAGAAAGAATATATGCCCTGCCCCACCAAATCTATTTTTTTCAACGCAGAGAATTCTGCATCCCATTAGATCTTCATCTTTTCTCTCAACATCTAATGTAATTAAAGAATCAACCATATGCTTTAATACATTTGCCCCTGCCATCTTTCCGGACTTTGTAACTTGCCCAATAATAATTGCATTACAAAAGTTCTCTTTGCAGTATTCTGTAATTATCTGAAGTGATCGTTCTGCAGTTTTGCTATTAGTATTATTTCCGTACTTTCCATCATTTAAAGTCTGTAGACTATCAACAATTAAAAAGAATGGTTTCTTGGGATTTTCCTCTCTAATTTTATCACAATTTTTAATAAGCTCGGGAACATAAGACTCCTCTCCTGCAAAAAATCCATTTCTCAAATTAAGTCTTTCAACTGTGAGTTTTAGTTGAAATAGAGATTCTTCTGCTGTATTAAAAAGAACTGATGCACCTGTTCTTGTCAGGCTATTTGCTATTTCAAGCATCATTGTTGTTTTTCCTGCACCCGGGGTTCCAGTAAATAATGTTACCATAGACGGTGTAAACCCTCTTCCCCCAAGTGCATCATCAAAATATTTTACTCCACACTTATGTCTCTCTCGAAGCCTTTTTGGAATTTTGACGTCAAGAATATTTGTCCCAGTAGCAATAGTATTTGTCTTTGTATTTAGCTTCATTTTGTTCCTTTCGTGCCTGATTTCATTTATATTTTATACTATTTTAAATCATTTTGCACGGGTATGTTTTCTGATACATTTCTTGCCTTAGCTGCATCTATCCAGAACTTTCCCTTCGATCCAAAAACAAGAAGGCTTGTTTGATTTTTAGAGCATCTTTTCTCAATAACAATTCCAACAGTCGAGTCATTGCATCTTACAAGATCACCGACTTCAACATTCCACTTTACTATCTTCTTAGACCTATCACTATTTTTTATTTTTTTCTTTAGGTCTTTCTTAACACTCTTTGGAATTTTCACAACAGCTTCCTTCTATTATTTTAACATAAGAAGTGCTATTTTACATGTAAGCTATATCCACATAATGACAAGTATTGCAACTGATACAGATACAACTAAGCTAGAAATAGATAGAAAAAGCTCAATATTGTCCCTATTAAATATTTTTGAAAAAATAGTCTTTAGAATTCCTGGTTTTTCTATACTATGAGCTATACTCTTTTCAACTAGTAAAAAATCTTCAATCTCTTCTTTTGTTATATTGTTTTGCACAATATCACTGTCATATTTTTCACAAGATATCGAAAGGCTTCTTTCTATTCTAGATAGAGATTCTTTAATACCACTGATATCTTCTTTGATTTTATTGATCTCTTCCATAGCAGATCTAAGCTCGGGTATCGAATCTTTTATAATTTTTTTTATAATACCTGTTTGCACGCTATTCATCAAACCTCATCAAATCTTCAACATAATATTTCTTTACATCACCACTATCGTGCTTAACTGTCAAGAATCTTATCATTGAAGAAACCCCTCCAACAAACCATTGTTTTGACTTTTCAAATTCTTCTTTTATAACAGTTCCTTTATTTCCCATAAGGTGTACTGGAAATACCCTGTCTCCTACTTTTATCATAAAATAATTCCTTCTTCTTTTATTCTTGTAAGTGTTCCGTCTTCATTGACAACAGCTACATCATACTTCAACCCTGGTCGAACGTTTTTATAATCTTGTAGAAAAGAAGCCATAGCATATACATTTTCGCCAGAATCATCAAAGAAGCTCACTCTTTCTATTTGTGGATTTAGCTCAAGATATTCACGAACTTTGTCAACTTTCTTCTCAGCTCTTGAAGTTCCGACACCTACAATATCTATATTAGGGCTTTCTAAACCAAGATAACCAAGAAGATTTCGTATTCCAGATTCAGCTTCTTGACTTCTTGCAGTCAAGATTAGTATTATTCTCTTTTCTGGATTGTCAGCAGATATAAAATTTCTAAGTATTGAAGTAACATAATTGTTTGCAACAGCCTTTTCTATATCAACATCATCAAACTCTGAAAAGTCATAGTAGTAGCCTAGATCTATTTGTTCAGGAGTTAGATCATGATCTTTAAATTCACTTGAATCTAGCTCTTCAGCAATATTACCATCTGCATCTCTAATAAATACAGACTCACCCGTCCACGCTATTGTCTCATCGAAGTCAAGTATTCTTAGACTTTCAACTTCATTTTCTTCAGATAGGAGACGTTTCCATTCGTTGAATATTTGTTTGTAAGTAGTCATACTAGATAATTATCTAAAGAGAAGAGAAAAATAATAGCTTTTCTGTGCGCTTCATTTTTTTAATCTTAATTTCTAATACTGAAGCTTCGGATCTGCTTTTGCAACTCTTAAATCCTAACAACCTTACTGGCCGCCTGCTTCTTGTATACTTAGATCCTCTTTTTGATTCATTGTGTTCTAAAATCCGTCTATTGATATCTGTCGTTATTCCGCAATAATAAGTGCTATCATTACACTCAACAAGATATACGAACCAGTTTTTAGAAGAAAGTTTCATCTATATTACATTTAAATTATAAATTTTAATTTCTTATTGTACAACTTAAGATTTCAAACAGTCAATAAAATCTTTTGGAAACATCTTTCTAGATCTTTTAAAAAATCTTTCAAAATCAGAATCTAGAATATATGTTACTGCATAATCATCATTATTTCTTATACTTCTTCCTGCTGACTGAACTATTGTCTTTGCAGTTTGCAAATCATACCAGCCATCAAACTTATTCATTCTCTTTCTAACAAGCTTGTCGCCTAAATATGGGTATGGAACCTTGCATATTATTTGGAATCTACTGCTATCATCTTTTAAATCTACACCCTCAGTCATTGACGGTGATAACAAAACAGTAGGCTTTTTTGATCTAATATGTTTATTTAAAATCTCATCCCTATTTGATGAGTCGTGAATAAGAAGCCTGCTATCTTTTAGATTGTACTTTAGATAGTTTGCAATTTTAAATGTTTTGCAATGTATAATTCCTTTGTCTAACTTGTGTGTGCTAAGAATCTCATGAACAGCTTTTGCTAGCCTTGGTAAAGTATCGTCTATATTTTTTGCACTCATGCTTCCAACTGGGCAAGCCATAACCGGCCTATTCTCTGGCTTGAATGGTGAAGGAATGCTTACAAAGTCACAATCAGATTCTGGAATTCCAAGAGTCTGGCAAAAAACATTCCTATTCATGATTGTTGCACTCATAATTATAATCTTTTCCCCAAGATAGAATAGAGAATCATATGCATATGGAGAAACATCTATGGGTTTGAATGTAGCTTTTGGCGATCCTCTTACATCAGTTTTTGATATATCAAAAACCCAATTATCTCTTTGATATATCTTAACAAATGATTCTATCTTTGATACATGACTTTTTAACATGTCATGTTGTTTCACTATTTTTTTAAACTGATTCAGCTTTTCTCTAAACTTCTCTCCGCCAAATTTTTCAATTGATCTCTCAAAGAATCTTATCTTTTTTGTAATTGCGGGAAGATATTCATCTTTTATCCACGAAAAAACTTTAAACTGTGTCGGATTAGTGGGAAACTTTAGTCCAAGAAGTGATTTTGCAAAATAACTTGAAACTGATATTTCTACAAATCTTGATAGCTCTGATTCAATATTGTGTCCCTCATCAACAACAAGAACTTTTCGTGGTGTTATCTTTCCACTATAGTTTGCCTCTGTTAGAAAGTATGGAAAATTTGTCACACTTTCTTTTGATTCAAGAAATTTTGTCTTTTGATTTTTATAGTTGCAATTGAAAGAACATGACTTAAAAAATCTAGATGATCTTTCAGCAGTCTTTAATAAGTTTTGGCTTTCTGAGCAATTATTTCTTTTATGATATGAACACTTATAATTGGAAGAAGACTTGAGTGAAACCATTGTATTAAAGTCATGAATATACTGATCTTGCAAAAGCTTCTGTGTTGTTATAAAATAAGATCCCGGCGCATAGTCTTCTGATGACAAACTATTTCTTGAGATATATCTTGCAATAGTTAATCCTATTGCTGATTTTCCCACACCTGTTCCGGCTTCAATTATAACAAATTTCTTTTTATTATTTATTATTGCATTAAGAGAGAAATCTATTGCAGCTCGCTGAGACTCTCTAATTGCGTCATATGGAAAAAAGTTATCATATAAAAATCTATTCATCTATGTTTCTATAATTCCTCAGAGATAATTAAATTATACAACACACTGACTTCGTTTACAATAGGAGATTTTAATGCCGAAAATAAAAAATATGGGAACAGGAACAATGAGATTTTCAGAAGGTCTTATAGTTTCAGGGAGTGCAGGTGTAGATAATAAAGCATTTGTTGTTACAGGAAGTATTGCAATATCTGGCTCAGAGTCAATAACTGCTTTGGGAGTTTACTCTAGTATTGCAAATCAATATGTTGCTACGATCGACAATGACGCAAGTTCAGCAGGACATGTTTTAAAATTATCCACAGACGGAAACGGATCTGGAACACGAATACTAGAAATGGAAGACGGTGATGGAGATATTATCTTTAGAGCCAGGGCTGATGGTAGGTTTGGCTTTGGCCCTGACGGTGTCGATAGCATGGGTGCCGGTACTTTTGTGGTGGGAATCGATAATTCATCTCACACGGCAGATATCGCGATTTCCAAAAGACTTCAACATCTTGGAGATGCCGACACGTATTTAGATTTTGCAAATGATAAGATAACCCTGAAGGCGGGTAACAAAGCGATGGTCACCCTGGAGGAAAAAGGTTCTGCACCCCACGAAATTACGCTTAACGATGGAGGAAACAATATTGACTTTGTTGTCAAGGGTAACGGTTCCAACGAAGGAAATCCCGGGTTTTTCTTTGATGCATCGAATAACAGAGTGGGGATCAATGGTGTAGGATCTCCTGATTGTGAATTGCATGTTGATGGCGATGTTAAAGTTGTCGGAGAGGATCCCAGAATTAAGATCGATGGAGATGTTGACAGTCATCCGGGGTTAGAACTTTATGAGAACGGTACTCGAAAATGGATTGTCTACAACGATTACACTAATGATAATCTAAACTTCAAAAGCAGTTCTACAAGAATGTCTATAGGTCAGGATGGAAAGGTGGGAATTGGAACAACTTCACCAAAATCTACGCTGTCTGTTGTTGGCTCAATAGCACTGAGCGTCTTAAGTATTAATGCTGCTAACGATCCAGGGTCGACATACTCCATAGCAGTAACAGACTGCGTTATTCTTATAAACACACGACAAACAGCACAAGGAGGTATTGATAGTGCAATAACACTAACGCTTCCGGATGCAAGTGACAACCCAGGAATGGTATTGACAATCAAAGACGCAGCTGGCTACTGTGACGTCAATGCAATAACTATCACTGTATCTTCAGGTGACAATATAGACGGAAACCCATTGACAACATCAATGAACTTGCCCACGCCTGCAAGCTGGAAAAAGCTTATATCAGACGGGGCAAATAGCTGGTATGAAATAGGAAGCTAAATCACTGTTCGTCAAGGTCAACATCTACGACTTCTTCATCGCCGGTCTGTTTACCTACATCATCTTGAGACTGTGAAGCTTGACTATACAACTCAGATCCAGCAGCATGTAGAGCAGTTTGCAAAGATTCAAAAGATGAGTTAATTGAGTCTACATCATCTGAATCCAAAGATTCTTTTGCTGTCTGAAGGAGCGAATTAATACTTTCAATTGATTCGGGCGATACCTTTTCACTATTCTCACTTACAAATTTTTCAGATTGATATACAAGGCTATCAAGCTTATTTCGAGACTCGATAATCTCTCGCCTCATCTTATCAGCCTCCTCATTAGCTTCTGCATCGTGAATCATTGATTCAACCTCTTCATCGCTAAGAGATTCTCCGCCTGTGATAGTAATTGACTGCTCTTTGCCCGTAGCCTTATCCTTTGCAGAAACACTAACAATTCCATTTGCATCAATATCAAAGGTAACCTCAATCTGTGGCAAACCTCTCGGTGAAGGTGGGATTCCGTCTAGCTTAAAGTTTCCAAGTGTTCTATTATCAGATGCAAAATCTCTCTCACCTTGTAAAACATTGATATCAACAGCAGGTTGATTATCAGTAGCAGTACTAAACGTCTCACTCTTAGAGCAAGGAATTGTCGTATTTCTGTCTATTAGTCTTGTCATCACACCGCCAAGTGTCTCAATTCCTAGCGATAGAGGTGTAACATCTAATAACAGTATATCGTTAACATCTCCCGAAAATACACCACCCTGAACAGCAGCACCCATTGCAACTACTTCATCTGGATTCACTGATGAGTTTGCAGATTTTTTGAAGAACTTTTCAACTGTTGCTCGAACCTGCGGAATTCTCGTAGACCCACCTACAAGTATAACCTCATCAATATCGCCTACTTTAAGACTTGCGTCCTTCAAAGCTTTCTTAACTGGAACCATTGTCTTTGATACAAATTCATCTATCATCTTTTCAAAATCAGCTCGTGTTAGTGATGTAACAAGATGCTTTGGCCCTGTCGAATTAGCAGTTAGGAATGGAAGGTTGATATCTGTCTTTTGAGCGCTTGAAAGCTCTATCTTTGCTTTCTCTGCTGCCTCTCTTACCCTCTGTAGCACCATGTTATCAGAGAATAGGTCAATACCAGTATCTGATTTGAATGATCCCAGAATCCAATCTATGAGTATCTGATCAACATCATCTCCACCAAGGTGTGTATCTCCGTTTGTACTTAAAACTTCGACAACTCCGTCAGAAATATCAAGTATTGATATATCGAATGTGCCACCACCAAGATCATAAACAGCTACGTTTCTCTCGCCCTGTTTGTCAAGCCCGTAAGCAAGAGCAGCCGCCGTTGGCTCGTTTATAATTCTCTTAACATCAAGTCCTGCAATTTTACCCGCATCTTTTGTTGCTTGCCTCTGACTATCATTGAAGTATGCAGGAACTGTAATTACAGCCTCAGTTACCTCATGACCAAGATACCTCTCAGCAGATCTCTTTAGTTTAATTAGAACTTGTGCGCTGATTTCTTGAGGCGATAGCTTCTTTCCGCCGGCTTCTATTTTACACGATCCCCCGTCACCCTTGATTATTTTATATGGAACTTTTTCAAGCTCTGACTTTACTTCGTTGAACTTCATTCCCATAAATCTCTTTGCAGAATAAATTGTATTCTCAGGGTTTGTAACAGCCTGTCTCCGTGCAGACGCACCTACAAGCCTGTCTCCGTCGCTAGTGTATCCGACAATTGAAGGAGTCGTTCGTGTGCCCTCTTCGTTTGTCAGAACCTTTGGCTCCTTTCCTTCGATTACAGCAACTGCTGAGTTCGTTGTTCCTAAATCTATTCCTATAACTTTTCCCATTTTTTAAAATCTCCTTTTATGTTCATACAGTTATGGCCACCTCATTTAGAGGTGGCCGAAAATAGTTACTTGATCTCGATCTTTCTAACTGTTGGTTCGATATTATCTGGTTTCACCTTTGGAATTTCAAGTGTTAAAATTCCGCTATCAAACTTTGCAGTTACTTGATCTTCATCAAGATTATCCCCTAGTTTAAATGATCGTCTAAATCCGGATCGCTTAATCTCTCTCTTAACATATTGACTGTCTTCAATATTGCTACTTTGATTGCTATTCCCTTGTATAGTAAGAACGCTATCAGTCACATGTATATCGATATCACTTCTCTTCATTCCCGGGATTGCCGCATCGATGGTGATCTTATCGTCATGGTTAATTACGTTAACCTTGGGATAAGATCCCCTGGCAAAAAAATCTTCTCCAAGATCATTTGCAAATGTTGGAAACATATTATTAATCATATCATCAAAGATACGATCGAATGGTGTTAGAAATTCCTGCTTTGTTAATGTTCTCGCAGGAAAAGAACGTCTAATAATTGCACTCATTTTTTTCTCCTTATCTGATTATCAGTCTAAGCGCTGTAGCTATTCATATTTGATCTAGCTACGCATTAAAGATAATCACATTTTTGAAATTGAACACCCTTTTTTTTATTTTTTTTAAAAACTTTGTGATTCTACACATCCTAAAAGGTACGAACAAGTTACAACAGCTGCCTGACAGAATATACAAATTAAAATATCATCTAGCACAACTGCTGCCAGTGAGCATGAAACTGCAATTACAAGTAGAATACATTTAATTGTTTTTGAACTAATGTCAAACATCTTTATACCTTAAAAATATGTGTGCTACTTTCAATTGCGCCTGCAGTTGTCTGTCTTATAAAAGTAGATTTTGATTGAAGCTCTGTGATAGTTGTTGCACCTGTATATGATAATCCACTACGTATATTTGTCTTTAAGTCTTTCATTATATTGTCAATATCACCCTTGAATCCAACTTTTGATGTTACACCTTCTACTGAAGATGTATGTCCTCTCCAGTTCATTTGTGCATCTTTACTAGCCATACCCCTATAAACCTTTGATTTTGAGCCATCGCTTTCAAAAATTACATCTCCTGGTGATTGACTTGTTCCTGAGAGTATTGATCCTAGCATAACAAAGTCTGCACCTACTGCAAGACACTTAACAATATCTCCGCTATTTTTTATACCACCGTCTGCAATTAATGCTGCGCTTCTATCTGACATGGAGCATTCTATGACTGATTGAAGTGTAGGCATTCCGTGGCCTGTTTGTATTCTCGTAGAGCAAATAGATCCGCCTCCAATTCCAACCCTAATTGATGTAGCTCCCCAGTCTGCTAAATCATTGAATGCTTCAAGAGTAGCAACATTGCCAGCCATTATGTGTAAATCATTTCCAAACGTATTTCGCAATACTTGCAATGCATGCCTCATCATTGCATGATGTCCGTGAGCTATATCAACACATATAATATTTGCTCCTGCATTTCTTAACTTAATTGCTCGATCTAGATAGTCACCAGTTACACCTATAGCTGCACCAATATTTGAAGATTCGTTGCAAGAAGATACTATATCAACCTGTTTTTCAATTGAATTATACCTATGAATTATCCCTAATCCACCATGATTACTCATTGAATTTACCATCTTATCCTCTGTTACGGTATCCATAGGTGAAGATATAATTGGTAAATTTAATTCTATTTTGTTATCAAGTTTTGAATTTAGGCTTATCTCTCTTCTAGACATTATCTCGCTATATTTTGGCACAAGAAGAACGTCGTCAAATGAAATGCAATCTTTAAGTCTCACAGAATCTCTCCTTAATTTTCTTTGACATTACAGTTAAAAATCCTGGATTAATAGATAAAGCTTCCGGCATAATTTTCTGTCTAATTTTAGATCGTGAAAATCTATTTCCGAAATTTGATGGATCAATTGCATATTGAATATCATTTCTATCACACCAGAGTTCCAAGCTTTTCTTCTCTGTGAGTAGAAATGGCTTGATAACATTTAAAGTTGATTGAGGCATTAATCTTGGGTTTCCCCTAAGTGACGTAAAAATCCACCATTCTGCAACATCATTTAGATTGTGACCAGTCACAACAGTCTTGTCTAGACTATTAAGAACCTCATATCTCTGATCTCGCCACCACGCTTCAAGTGATTCATTTTTTCCTGGAGATCCTTTTATTTCATGTACAACCATATCAATTTTTGAACTTTCGCAATAGCTTCTAACAACTTTTCTTGCAATTGATCCATACTCTGTGCCATGATCAAAGTGGATAACGGTGATCTTTCTTTTACTATTTGAGAGAAAATCAAGTGCTGCCATTGAATCTGCACCGCCACTGCAGGCTACATAAATATCGCTGGGAACTTTGCCAATTAGCTTAATCATTTCTATATGGTATTAATATAAAACATTAATTCTCAATTTACACGTATTTAAATCTGATTTTTTAACACCAGGGTACATGAAATCATTACCAATGTATATTATCATTATTACTGTTACCTTTTAACCAGAGCTGACGTGAAGCTATCTAGGGGTATAATAACGCCTACTTTGTATGTTTATCTGCTACCGAAGCAGAAGCCCAAGCATTGGGCTTTATTTTACACGGAAATCCAACAGCTGTTGCCCATCCTTTTAGATAATCAACATAGCCTCTTGTCTTTGATCTTGGGCTTGAACCTACATCTATATGTAACTCTATCTCTGCATCCTGATTTCTTTCAAGAACTCTCAAGCCTATATCGACTGAGTGCTGAACCTCTTTCATCATTCTTAATCTTAGGACTGAATTTGAATTGCATGTATCTGAAAACCTTTTAACAAAGTATTTTCCGCCGCCCTCTCCTTTCGCTCCATGTAAACATATTGCTGTGGCAAAGACACATGCTTCATTTTTTAGCTGGCTATCTGTACCTATAAAAATTTTTCCGCCGCGCGCGGCATATTCATCAATATTTTGAAATATCTCTTTTAGAGATATCGATTCTCCTGAACCTGTAAACCAGCAAGGACTCATTTGCCCTCCTATGTAAAATATATATTTTCGAAAGAGATATTTTATATCAATGTTAATTTAAAAAATGAGAGAGATTTAGCACTTCTATTCTCTCTGCTCATGACCATCAAGCCTTTTGAGCCTGTCCCCTTTGGGTTAGATGTAAGCACACCGGTAAGTAACACCGTTCACGAGCTTTCTCCCTGTTCTTAGCCGTAAGACTACGGAACAGCACGCCTTACTGTCGACTTATGATATTCTGCGTTCCATTGAATGAGCTGTACACTTCACTTCTTAGTTGCGCGCCATATTTCCAAACCTTGGGAGGATGTCCATATAGCCCCTTTCAGGACGACGGTCTCGTTTCCGATTCCGCCAGAGAGACTTCTATCACCGACAGTTAGATTCTGGAGGCGTTTATCCCCCCTTCCCAAGCCTTTCGTCTTGGTGGGCCTTATCCCGTTTCCACGATGAATCTACAAGTCCGCGGATACTCTCAGCAGTATTCTTCCAGCGGTATGAAAGCTCATGCATCGAATCACTGGATGATATTCAGAACTACCACGTTCCTTAACTCATCCCCTCTCTTAGTTAGGTCGCCCTTGAGGTGTAAGAACACCCGTCTCCTAAGCTAGGTTTTCTCTATCACCAGCTTTCGCTGATTGTGCTCAAAGGTCGGTAATTCCATTTGAGTTTATAGACCCGAGAACTAGGGTCAATTTGTAATGTTAAAGAGCGAAGTTATAGCTAATATAACTTTTAAAAATTAATTGTTCAACTCTTTTAAAAATATTTTATCCATTCACCTTTACCCACCACCATATGTAAAGTGCAATTAAAAAAGACAGTGCAAAAATTTCCGGACTTTCTATTGAAAGAATTTGTCTTATTTTAGTGTATGCTTCTATAATTTTATTTTTCAAACTATCTATCAATAATTGCAAATGAAAGTGCACAAAGAAAAAGTGAGAGAAATGAGATATACGAGCCCACTAGAAATCCTGAAAATATACACATACAAAGAGAGAAAGAGCTTATAGCTGAAAGAATTGTCAATGCCTTTCGTGTTTTTATGATCCTCATTGCTCCCCTTGTACTTACATAATTTTCTAGCTATATAAGTACCTATAGGATTTCAACGATCAATCTTGTATTTTTTTAAAAATTCTTCCCATAAAGTTTCAAAAAAATAATTTGCAATTGTCAAAATTGCGTGTAGAAAAAGTGTGAAGCTAGTTGCTTCTCTTACATTTCCCGTAAATATCCACATAATAATCATTGTAATGGATACAGAGATAACTCTCCACGATATAACTTTAACAAATCTATTTTTTAACAATGAAGATCTGATTTTATCCATCAGTCCTCTTTGCTTTTTCAGAAGCAGAAACAAGATCACTACTGCTTCTAATCTTTCCGCCACCAATATTCCACACCATCTCTATGCCAATTGATTCACATACTTTCATCTCAGGAGTATTTGAAATCTTTCTATCTCCGCCGTTTGCAAAGTAGTCCAAATCTAAAACTTCTTTGAGATCTATTAGTGATTCACACACAGTGTTATCATGGTCTCTTGCGGGAATTACTTCTGTTACGTTCATAAAGTTTTTGAGAATCTCTGCCCTGTCATTCCATTTCATAAACACATACCCCTTTTTTCTCACTAGCCACGCATCTGTATTTAAAACAACTATAACATCACCAAAGCTAGCTGCTTCGTTTATCATCCTTAGATGACCAACATGCACAGGATCAAATCCACCGCTCACAACTATGGTCTTTCTTTTATTACTCATTTATAATCTCCATATCTTCTTTGTAAAGAAGCTCAATATCGCCTGTATCTAGAAGAACTTCACAAAGTGTATCATCTGTGTCAAGATTAAAAATCTTTCTTGCGCTGTAAAGACCCAATACAATACCCGTTCTACTTTCGCTACCATCCCATTCAAGAGCAGCAGACACAAAAGCAGCAGAGTCTAGAAGAACAAGAGATCCTGTACCTATATTAGGCTCTGTCGATCTCATTAAGTATTTGCTCTAAAGCACCTTCATCAACACGCTTCTTTGTTTTCAATATTGACCATGCTGCTCTAAAAGCTTTTACGTCAAGCTTGTCACCAAAATCAGATATTAAATTTTTTCTATCATCTTGAAGAAGCTTTATTTCGTTTTCTATAACTGTTAGTCTTTCTACTAGCTCTTTTAAGTGTTCTTTTACCATTACCCGACGCCTATGAAGCCATTACTTCCAGTTAGATTGGGCATTGCGCCCGCCTTAATTCCTGTTAATCCTGCAATTAGAGAAAAACCTGTTGTGCCGCCCGGAGTTGAAAAGAACATCTCTGAACACCTTAGCTCCCACCTTGCAGGCTGATGGCTTCCCGAAGTTCCAAGAACATAATAGTTTTTATGCCCCTGAAGTCTTTCTTCTTTTGATCCAGAAATTGAACTTCCTTTTCCCAAGACTCCATTTTCTGAAAAACCTACACGAAGCGCTTGATCTCCGATATTTGTCACCTCTACCCATCTTGTAACATATGGAAACTTAACAGATACTACACTTGCCCCAGCAACCTCAGTTGTTGCAGATGATGTTACAAAAGGGACACCTGAAAGTTGATAAGAACCTACTAGGTTTATGCCCTGCCCTTGAAGACTTTTTAATGCCATTGTTTAACTCCTACAAGCTTAATTATTCTGCTTCTGGGTATACTACCCATTCAATAATATTTCCGTCTGGATCTGATCCATAATAATACGAAGATCCGTCCCTGTGTACCTTTATTTTATCTTTTGTACAGGGCATATCAGATATGTTACTTAAAGAAAATCCTATGTGGCTTTCATGATTATCGCTAGCTACTAGAGCTATTTTAATTCCAGAGCATTGAATCATCGCCCATGTATCATCTTTGTGAATAATTTCTCCTTGAAGATTTTTCTTATACCACTCACAAGAGTCATTAATATCTGAAACTTTAACTGCTATATGATCTACATTCATTACACATACCGCTTATGCTTCCGTCCATCAGAGAGTCAATTAAAAATTGAATTTCATATCCATCCCTTCCGGCAAAATGAATATTTCTAACTCTTCCACGAGAGTCTAGAAATTCTACCTCTACCATTTCACATATACTTACAAAGTAATCATTGCTATTGCACTTTTTACATTTTGACAATGCTATTCTTTCACCAAATCCGTCTATGATTTTCGGGTTTCTTAGAATAATTCTTTCTGAACCTTTTTGTTTTTCAAAAATTAAACTTTCATTTTTTTTAAGTATTGAAAAGCTCAATTTATCTCCTCATCTTTACCAATCTTTGGAACTAGAATGGCTGTCTCTACACCGTCGTGTTCTGTTGTACCTACTACATATCCTGGATGACTTATTAAAACATCCTTTATATCTTTAATATTTCTATAAAAATCCAAAAACTCTTCTATTTCAAAGCTTACTGAAACTCTATCAAAGTGAATATAAACTATATGAGATGACTCATCAAGGGTTGCTAAAGACCCTAAATAGGAAATTCCATCGGATTCCATTATTCTTTTACGACTTTAGAAGATTTAGATTTTTTTCTAGCCGGCTGCCTTCTTCTTTTTCGCCTTGTAGGTTTTTTAGTAGGCTCTTTGTTATCTTCGATATTTTTGTGCTCTTGTTTCTTTGCAGCTGGTTTCTTTTTATACTTTTCTAAGTCTTTAACTGCATGCTCATATTCATCTTTAGTTGGAGGATCTACACCTTGTGCTTTTAATATATCAACTAGTGACTGATAAGATTTAACATTGTTTGCTAAGCAAAATGACTTTAATTTAATTCTTCTTTTTGAAAGAAAGAATCTTAAGCTAATTGTCATAACTTTCTAGGCCCCCTTTTATGATAATATCATTTGATATTTCACTTGATATTTCTAGTACAGCTGATATCTCACTATCTGTAAGCTTATCAGACAATGCAAATGATATTGCATCATTTATACTTGCAAATTGACCCGGATTACTTTTTTCATGTATTCCGTGAAAGCATTCTGACAATATTTTCTTTACATCTTCGGCACGTTCATAATCCCAGTCACACGCCTCAGCGAGTGCTGTCTCGTATTTTATATTATGAATTACGCTAAATATGTATTGGAGTGAGTTCATCTGTAATAATATCTATTAGGCCCGATTGAAATCTTGGGTCAGAAGCGATTCTTTCGATATTTTTATCTGTTAATCTTGTACCAGAAACCTTGCATGCATCTCTTGCAATTTTTTTCATCGCTCTAATAAAAACATTTCTTGCAGTTGAGTGATTCATAGAATCACCATCCTCTGTCATCTTTTCTGCTATCTCCCTGTATCCCAATCCGCCTGATGAAATAACTGTAGCGTAGCCATTTTCTGATTTATAACCTGCTGGCATTGTCATTTGATTTTCTCCTTTTTATTTTCAATTTCAAAATCTTCTTCAGAATCAACTTCTGAAATTCCAAATCTTAGTCTAATTACCTGTTCCTCTCTCTTTGAAAGTCTTGATAGTGAGTTTATAATTGCACATCTTATTGTTTGCAAGTCAAGCTCATCGTCAATTGGTTTTCCTCTATCATCTTCAATTGATTCAAGAAGACTTCTGTCAGAGTCATCATCTCCATACCCACCATCTATACTTAGAATATTATTAAATCTCATTGCATCAATACTAGATTCAACCTGAGAAAGAGTAACATTTAATACTTCTGCTATTTCTTCATTTGTAGGTCTTGCACCCATCTCCTGCTCATATTCACCAATTAGCTTTTTAATTTTCCAGCCTAGTGCTGCTGCATGAGATGGTACACGAACAGTTGTCTTATGCATTGAGACATATCTACTTACAGACTGTCTAATCCACCAGCTTGCGTATGTACTAAATTTAAAACCCCTTCGCCAGTCAAATCGATCAACTGCTTTCATCAATCCAATATTTGATTCTTGAATAAGATCTTGCATACTACAGCCACTCTTGTAATACATCTTTGCTATACTAATAGCTAGACGAAGATTTGACTCAATCATTATATCTCGAGCATTTTTATCTCCACTTTCAATTTTCTTTGAAAGTATAACCTCCTCCTCTCTTGTTAAAAGTTTTCTACGACCTGCATCTTTCATGTATACGTCTAACGAACTTGCCATTTTTTCTCCTGTATTTATATTTTAAACCATTGTGCGTAAATTTGCACGCAAGTTATAAATACTATTTGTTATTTACCCAAAATATAGACACCATGTCTATATAGGAAAGGAACTAGTTTCCTCTTAATTGCTTTAAGTATTCCTTATGGAACTTTTGTCTATTTTCTCTTGTCTCTGCTTCTCTTTGAACATAGCAGATATCAATTTCTAAATCATTGACAAGCAACTTTAAGCTATTATCAAAAACCTTTTTTCTAGAATTTTTAAAGATAGTGTCATTTGTATGTCTAAGATCTTTCTTAAGCTTCCACAAAGCAGAGTTTACTTCATAGTCAGACATGTATGAGAGATTATCCTTACTATAACTAACAGCCATTTATATGCCTCCTTGGTTGGCATAATTATTATAAGCTTATTTTTAAAAATTTACACGTGAGTTTCTAAACTACTATTGGCTTTCCCTTATAGAGAACAGATCTTCCACCAAGTGTTAGAATTTTTACAATCTTTATTCCCGGGAGAGACTTGCAAAGCTTTGCTATTCCCTTTAGATTTTTGTAAGTTTCAGAGCTATTTGGCATAAACTTAATATATACATCAACAATAGCAACACCCGGCTTGTCTCTATTTACTGGGTTACTTTGGCCAACAACTGAGACTGTTGGAAGAATTCTAATTCTCGTAAGCGTATCTGGGACGTGTGTATCAGTATTCATTACAAGTCTCATTGTTACATTTATAAGCTGCTTATCAAGTCGTGTCTCTTCGTACTCTTTTATAACCTGGCTTTTTACAATATTTCTTAATTTTAAAAATTTATCCATTTCCGCACCGTGCAATAATAAATATTGAAGAAAATAGTATTTATTCAATCAACTTCATTAATCATTGCACATCCAGCAGAAAGCAGTGTGCATGCACATGAAACAGCATTTTCAACTGCCTGTCTTGTAACCTTTGCAGGATCAATAATTCCAGACTCAAACATATCACAATATATACCAATGGAAGCGTTGAATCCATACGAATCTGATCTATTTTTTAGAATATTTGAAATAACCAAATCTGGAATTCCACCTGAGTTCTTTACAATATTTCTTATTGGAAATTGACAGGAATTCTTAAGTGCTGTTACACCTGCTCTTTGTAGCTCTGGATAGTTTTTTAGCAATATTTTCTTTGATGCTCTAAGAAGTGTAACCCCACCTCCTGGCACAACGCCCTCTTCAATTGCAGCTTGTGTTGCATTTAAAGCATCATCAACCCTATCCTTTCGCTCTATTACTTCACCCTCTGTTGCCCCGCCGACTCTTATAATTCCAACACCTCCGGCAAGTCTTGATAATCTAACTCTAAGAACCTGTCTTTCATCATCTGACAATCTTGGATTTGAAAGTGCTTCTTCTATACTTTTGGATCTTTTTTCTATCTCATCTTTTGGAACACTGCTTCCTATAAAAGTTGTATCAGATCTAGTTACTATTACCCTAGAGCATGTACCAAGATCTGACATTGTAATATTTCTTATCTCCTCTTCATCTCCGCTTGAATATATTTTTGTCCCAACGATCATAGACAAATCTTCCATCATTCCAACTCTTGCATTTCCAAATCCGGGTGATTTTATTGCACAAACTTTTAGATTTCCCTTTGTAGAGTTTATAACTAAACCTTGCATTGCCTCGTTATCTATATCATTTGAAATTATTAAAACTGGTTGTGATGACTGAAGCGATTCTTCTAGAACTGATGATATTTCGTGAATACTGTTAATCTTTTTATTACAAATAAAGATTCTAGGATTGTCAAGCTCAGCTATCATTTTTTCACTATTATTAACAAAGTATGGTGAAAGATAACCTCTGTTTAATTGCATTCCCTTTACTACTACTAAATCACTTTCAAATCCTTTTGCATCTTCTACAGTTACAACTCCGTTGATACCAAGCTCGCTAATCGCTTCTGTTATAAGATTTCCTATCTTTTCCTCTCCGTTTGCTGATATAGTTGCAACTTGCATAATGTCAGAAGCACTTGAGACTTCTTTTGAAAAAGAAAGTATGTTTTCAATAAGATCTCTTTCGCAAGATTTTATTCCATTTATTATATCTCTTGATGTATGACCAGCAGACATCATTTTTAACCCTTCTGAAAATATTGAATGCGCAAGAACAGTTGCTGTTGTTGTTCCATCTCCAGCAGTTTCTGCGGTTCTTGATGCTGCCTCTTTGACTATTTCAACTCCCAAATTTTTAAATCCATCCTTTAGGGAGATTGCTTTTGCAACTGTAACTCCGTCTTTTGTAATAATCGGGTGTGATCCAGGATTTTCTATAACAACATTCATTCCTTTCGGACCCATTGTTACTGATACTGCATCAGATAAAATTTTAACTCCCTCGAGAAGCTCTTTCCTCGAGCTTGTATCAAAGTTTATAATTTTTGATTCCAACTCTGCTATCCTTTTAAAATTCTTTTTTCTTTGCTTCTTTCTATTGAAGAAACATTTATAACTCTTCTATCTCGACTTACAACATTTTCTGCAACAAACAAATCACCCATTTGATATGCTATCTCTTCATTGCTTAATATTCCAAGCTTTCTCCATTCAATCAATAGATTGTGTGATATTTCATTTTTATTATCTTTATTCATTTTGCACCTTGCGAAGATGGAATATCACTTACTCTTATTCTTCCCTTTGTTCCATCGCCAAGATCAACAAGTGCATATTCTGAACTTTCATTACTATCTTCTTCTACATCCTCGACTGAGTTTTCAATTTCCACTGCATACTCATCAAATTTTTTGGCCAGCGAAGAAGAAGACTCAAGTATTTTATCTATCTGTGCCATTGCCCTTTTTAACATAGAAGATCTTATTTCTTCAATGCTGGTAAAAACTTCAGCCTCAAGCTTTTCTAAAACTACTTCTACGTTTTCCTCTGTTGGCAACCTAACAACGTAGCTAGTTTCTTTTCCTGTCAATGTTTTTTTATCTATCTGCTCTGTTATCAGGGCAGGATATACTTTTGGCTCATTATTAGCAAGAAGATATATTACCTGCCCTACACTTAAGTCATAATTCATTAAAGCCTCCATATCAATTATACATTTTATTGAAAAAAGTATATAAAAAAAGGTCGGTTAAAAACCGACCTTTTTAAAAATAAATTATAGACTTATTTATTATCTATGAAACCCTGGCCCTAAAAATCCGCCTGTTACACCTTGTGTACTACGTCGTCTCTGGCGTGACTGACCACTAGTTGATGATTTTCTTGATCCTTTTAGATTTTTTAGGACTGATCTAATTTCTCCTCTTATTGCCTTGCGAAGTTCATTTTCCTGAAGTCTTTCTTTTCTCATTCTTCTAATTTCTTGAGCTAACATTCTCTCGTCAATCTCTAAAACTTCGCCGTCGCCGTCATCGTCCTTCTGGGGATCGTCGTCACCTTCATACTGCGCAAGCGGATCTCTCTCATTTACGTATGCTTTATCTCCGGGTTTTTCACCCCATCCAGCACCTTCATCTGGTCCGATTTTGTCGCCCTTTGAATCTCCCCACTTCTCTGCAAGTTGTCCCTTGCCATGTCTAAAGTCTGACTCATCAGAAACGCTAGCATCATCGTGAAGGCTTCTGTTTCCTGCCTCGCTTAAAAGATTTCCTTTTCTAGCTGGAAGTCCAGCAAGCTGTGATAGTCTATCAGCATTAAATTTCATTGTTAAAAGCCTCCGCTCAAAGTTAATTATTCAGCTCGAACAGATTTTTCTTTATCTATATTGCCAATTATAGTATTTGATATCTTGTTACCCTTTCTAATAGCAACTGACATTGGTTCAAGATTTAGCGCAATTCTAACTTTATCATATGTATTCATATCAAGATTTGATTTTAAAATAGCCATATCAGCATACTGATGAAGATCCCATTCAACAATCGGAACCTCTTCTCCTTCCATTCCCGGTTCAACTGATTCTGTCTCTCTGCTTTCAAAAACATACAAAAGACTTGGCATCTCTTCATCTTTTGGAACCATTATAAATGGAATTGATGAAGATTCACCGTCTTGACCTTCTTCATACATAATCTCTGGAATCCATCGCTTAGTTGTCATTTTTAACTCCTGAGTTGATTATACATTTATAAAAGAATTGGTTAACTAAAAAACACGAAGATCAGATCTAAGCTGTTGCCTTCTAGTTGCTATTTCATCTCTTTGATCTTGAGTTAGGTTCTTTGCATTTACAAGATACCCTTCAACAACAACATCAACAGTTCTATAGAGAACAGGATTTCCAGCTCTTCTCATAAATGTATCTGGTGCAAGAGAATATTTTGCTATTGGGATTTGGGCAACTATTTCTTCAAGCTCTTCTTTTTCATGAGAAGGCAATTGATTGATCCCTTTCATATATTTGATAAATTCCTCAACTAGGTCGCCTATCTCCATTCTTTCTAGCTCATCGCTTTTTTGACTCACCTCTGTCATCCACAAAAAAAGATTTCCAATGAATACTTCTATTTCTGCCTCTGTTTCTGGAATATCTTCGTCATCAAACATATCTTCAGGATCAACATGACCCATGGGTATTATTTCACTTTCTTCATCATTAGTAGCGAACATATTACTAAGTGTATCATTAATATTTAACGGCTGTGTAATATTTGTTTGTTCACCTTGAGATTCTCTAAGGTTTCCAGGCTTCATTCTCCATGATCTTTCAAATGCATTTTTTGCTATTCTATCTGTATCAGCTGTAAATATTCTGCCTAGAAAATTTTGAAGAAGAGATCCGGCATTTCCAAGTTCTGGAAAGATTGCGCCTGCAATAGAAAATATACTCATTATAAAATTAATACCACTAGATATAAGATCCTGGAATGATTGTGGCAAACCAAGTAGTGCAAGGATAATATTTGATGCTCTTGGTCCTCCAAAATATTCTTCATAAGAATGACCACCAGTTGCAAGACCCTTTGTCTCTCCGCCCCTCTCTCTCCCTGTGATCTTTTCTGTAAGAAACTCTTTGCTATATTTTCTTAAATTAGATTCACTGCTTCTACTTCTCTTATTCTTTATCATCTCTTTTCCTCCTCTCTGAGAGAGTTAATATCTTCAACTTTATACCTGTTAAGCTATAATAATAATTAATAACGTTCATGTCAAATTCATTTGGAATTTGCTCTTTTGTTATGGGGTCTCTTCTTGAAAAATTTTTTCTTAGATTTGAGGGTATTCTTTTCATTATCTCTTTTTTGATTTCAACCCAGTCGTCGCAGTCTTCTGTATATTCTGATATATTTTTTATTTCAGCTATTATTCTATCAGGTATCACCTTGTTGATCCTCTATTTCTAACCTATCATCTTCGCCCTTGTCCTGTGTTGTGTCGTCAGGATCTTCATTTTCCAGATCTATCTCAAGATCCACCTCTTCTTCTTCGGGTACATTTTTAATCTTTACATCTGGAATTGAAGGGCCAGCTGGGGGCATCTCTCTCATTTCAAGAACTGCCCTGAACCCTTGCGTCGTTCCGTATACATCAAGGTGCTTAGAATCACACGGTACAGAATAGTAATGGTCTTGTGCAACACCATAAAAACCTCCATAGTGAAGATCTGATATGAAATCATCAAAGACATCAGAACCCTGACTTTCATTTATTTTTATAAGATGCCCGAAAATATCTGCAATGAGCTCAACAGATTTTGTGTAAGAAGTTATTAGATCTTCGTCTATTTCGCTTGAATCAGAATCACTGTCAAATAGTTTATAAATCAATTCATCATAAAAATAATCTAGTGAAACTTTTCCCTCATAATCAACTGGACCAGCAAATGCTTTAACGTCTACACTATCAGAAGATCTATCTTTCGATCTTTCTTTTGCAGGTGAATATTCTCCGAGTGTACTATTTAGAGCTTTCTTGCAAATTTCAAATAAATTTCCGTGATCTTCAATGTTCAAAAGATCTCCCATTTTAATCCTTCTTGCCATTCCAGCACCTATCTGACCGCCTTCAACTTTAATCATAACACCTGGAAGTTCTTTTGCAGAATTTCCAAATCGTATCTTATTGAAAAAATAATCTATTATTTCAACAGCGTCTGCAACATCGTTTATTTCGAAGCTATCCGGAGCAGAATTTATTTGCCTAATTATAGCGACACCATCTTCGTCTACTACTGATCCTTCTTCTATGAACCTTTGTGCAATTTGCCCAGCAGATCTTAAAGGTCTTATGATCTTGACATGCCTGTCAAAAAGCCTTCCAGTTGCAGAGCCTAGCTTTGAAAGCTTATTTCTACTTCCCATCTTCTTAACCTCAAGTGCTTCACCTGTTGAAGCAAGCTCAAGATCATAGGGTTTTGTACCTGCAACGTGTCTAATTCTTACGTCTGGCAATCTTTGATCTTCAGACTCTGAAGATGTTCTAATTCCTATAATATATTCTACTGCCTCATCGGGATCAAGCTTTGCATTTATTCCCTTTCCCTGGATAAGGACACCGCCATCTTCCTGGGATGCAACCGCGTATCCTTCATGACCTAGATATATTAGATTTTCCATAGCTGCAACTGCTTTCTCTGCGCCTTCGGGATCTTTCCCCCCGTCAGCAGTTGCAGATGCTCTTTCATTCCAGAGATTCCATTTTCCAGAAGAGAATATTTTTAGCTTTTCTGACCACACAATTTTAACAAAGGGAAAGTCAGAAGGCGAATCTGTGCCCTCTGAAAGAATTCTTCTTACTATATTTCTAATTGATTTCTTATAGTTCTCTTTTTGCAGGCTTGAATCCCCAATTGCATTTCTAATATACGAAAATGCGATTTCATTTTGATCAGACATTTGTGGTCTACCAACATATCTGTCAAATGTATCAGGCATTATCTGGCCGCCTTGTGGACTAATAGCAAGTGCTTTTAAAAATACATCATTTGGATTTTTAATCATGTAGTCGACAAGCTGCTCAAATGATCTAACTTCGTTTTTTCTCGCATCTATTCCAAGAATTGGAAGATATTCGTCTGGATCTGTGACAGTTATATCATCTTCACCACTGACTTGCTTTCTTAAACCTTTTCCAATAGCAAGAGTTATTTTAACATTTTTTCCTAAGTCTGCTGTCTCCTCTTGACTCTTAAGCTTTGCTATAAATGAAAGTAGAAGATTTCTATACAGTCCCTTTGCAGTTCCGTGTCCGCCGCCAGACCTTTCCCACCTCTCATCATCAAAAGATCTATCCGAATCCTTTAGGTCAACATCAACTTGGTATAGTTCTCCAGTATCTTTATCTTGAACCAGTATTCTTGATCCGTCAGATGAGTCAATTACTCTTGGAACACCCTTAACTATCTCATCGCTAAGATACGAGTGGTTTCTAAGTGCAACGTATAATGCATCTTTTCTATGAGTATCAGAAGCTAACCCTCTTTCAATTTTTCGCTGTCTTGATTTTCTCTTTTGTCTCTCCTTCTTGTCTAGACCTTGTAAGCTAGGGTCTCTATATTGCTGTCTCTGATCCTCTGTTTCGCCAACAAGTGTATCAGGAAGCTCAACAAGAATATCAATATCACCAAGCATTCTAGAAGGTTGCCATGCCTCTGGCCTTCCTTCGCGACTATCATCTGTGCTTCCAACAGGCTCAAATTTTAAACCAAGCGGATCTAGAAGATTTACCTTTAAATCAGAAAGAATTCTATTTGCAACATCCCTTGGAATCTTTTCAGATGATGTTACAATATTTCCCTCAGAATCTTTGAATGCATTGCCTCCTTCGTTAATCTTTCTTAAAACTGAAGAAAGGATTTCGTTTATTGCAGCTCTCTCATCTTGTGTCAAGTCTTGTTGTTCATCCTCTATTGAAAGAACTTGTCTACTGTATCTATCTGGATACTTAAAAAGTGAAACTAGCCTGTGAATAGGTGTAAACATTCCAGTCAGTTTTCTAACTATCTGCTGTCCGTTTTCATCGGGCATTCTAAGAACTACACCTTCAACTGCTTTTTTAAACATGTCCATTTGTTCAACTCTTGCCAAAGATGAATCTAGCTTTGTTGCCCATGATGTATCAATTAGATCAGATATATCTCCAGAGTCAGCATTCTTTATAACAATTTGATCCGCCTCTCTTGCCCTTTTTATTTTTTCAACTTCTGCTGCAAGATCTGAAACTACATCTTCGTTTGTTGCGAGTGCGAACTCAAGTGTATCAAAAAAGTATGTTCCTAATTTTTGAATTATTTTCTCAAGATCAGCTATTGCTGCTGCTACATGTGCAGTTCTTAGCTTTTCAAATTTCTGAAATTCACTCCATGAATCGCCTATCTCTCTTTTTCCTATTAGGCTCTTATTTCCCGTTGCAAGCCTTTCAAGTGCTCGCCTCTTTTGATCAGGTGTTAGCATTTCTAAAGAAATTTCAGGCGCAACATTTTCAATATAGGACTCCATTGCATACGAAGCATAGTCTCCGACAGTTTTTGGTGGAGGAGATATTCCGCTAATTAAATTTTCAATATCAGACTCTAGCTCTGATATCTTTGAAGAAATTTCCTCTGCGTCTACTTGTGTTTGTTCGAGCTTTGGGACTGGTCCAAAAGACCATGATCTACCTTTTTTATCTTGTATTTCAATATCAGTATCTTCAAAAATATCGCTGTAGGCTTCTTGATCAATATCGATATTGTCCGGTGTAAAGGGTCTAACAAATCTTACGTGATTTTCAGTATATGGTATTGTATTAGGATTTATCGGTGTCATAATTTGACCTTCTACAACAACCCTTCCATTTTTAAAAAGTCTTCTAATAGTGTCAATATCCTTTCCTAAAATATATTTTTCAACAACTGAATAGGCAGATGAAAAAGCATCGAGGAGATTTTCCTTTCCTGAATATGCGGACTCTATGTCGGATAGATTTTTGCCGCCTTTATCAAGTGTTGTTGCTGAAACACCCTTCCCAAAAACTCTTAATTCTCCATTATCATTAACTGTAAATGTAAAATTCTGCCCGTCCATCTTTTCTTCGATATGTTCAATCCTTCCCCAAAACACGTCGTTTATAATTGACCTAAGGTTTTCAAAAGTTAAATTCATATCTTCTGTAAATCCAAGAATATGATCTTCACCTTTCTTTGTGGAAGAAGATTCTACAAGTCGACTCTTTCTGCTCTTTTGAACTTCAAATCTTGCTGCTGCTCTTAATATTGTACTATCAGTAATAATGGGTAAAATAAAAGTCTCTTGAACATTTTCTACTTCTCTTTCTACTTCGCCCTGTAAGATTCTAATTATTTCCATTTTTTCATCTTGTGAAAGGAAAGGGGGTAGAAATCTCATAGCTTCTTCTGCACCTGCTTCTGTTGACGCATGCATCCTTACGTCAGTACCTCTTATAGCCTGTCGACCAGACAATTCTTCATCAGAAATATCTTGATCCATTTTTAGATAATAATCTCTAAGAGCAGACTGGGCTTCTTTTTCTCCTGCCGCCATCAAAGCCTCAAACGCCTCCCCTTCATAGTCAGAAGGTGAGGAAGGGATAGCACCTCCGAATTGTATTTTACCAGAATCTTTCAGGCTTTGAATCGGAGAATAATTAATAAAACGAGGAAGAGATTCCCTATCTCCATAAATACTAACTTTTTCATATAATGCTGGGTTAGCTGCAAATTTATCAAGAACTTTAAAGATTTGATTAAGCGGAGTCATCTTTTTATCAAAATCTTGATCAATATCTTGGCTGTATACTGGAATAATTTCTATCTCAGGTATTCTTTCAAATGCTTTTTCATAGACCTTAAATACTTTACTTCCTATATTTTCATTATACTCTCTCCCAGTATCTCCAATTTTTCTAAAATCTTGCCTAGGGGGTCGTCGATCTCCCGCTTTTATCCCTTTCTTTTTATTGGACCTTTTATAGAACTCTGGTGGCTCTTGTTGCTGAATACCGTAAAACAAAATAACTTTGTCATTATCTCTAATTGCATCGGCAAGTTTTGCAAAGTGGCCTGTTGTGAACGGTTTAAAACCGCCACCGTATAATCCTAATTTCATTTTTTCCTCTCTGGCCAGTGACCTCTCATCAGGCTATAAATATGGTCTACAGCACCTGAAAAATCTTCCATTCTTATTTTCATGCTAGCTTCTAAGATTCCATTGTTGATACTTGCTGAAAATTTCTCATTTGTTGATTGACTATTTCTACGCCTGCTAGTAAAATCTTCTATTACGTCGTCAAGTGATATTGGTGTAAATTCTATCAGATCTACTGCTACGTTAAGCTTTAGGCCGTATTTTTTTGGTTCATTGTGTATGTGGCCATGTATTGAAAAGTCATAACCAAGTGACTCAATAATTAAATCTGGCACAGGATAATGAATAAGAAGACATGATCCAAGACCGCTTATATTGTATTCATATTTTCTATGATATTCATCAAAACCACACTCAAGCATTGTTTTTTCTGACCTATCATGATTTCCTGCTATGAGTATCTTATAGCCATTTAGACTTTTTATAATTTTAGATGCTTCAGCAGGGTCCATAATAAATACATCCCCTAAGACAAAAACTCTATCTCTATCTGTTACAGTGCTATTCCACCTTTCAATCATTGACTCGTTCATCTCATCAACAGTTCTAAACGGTCTATTGCAATACCTTATAGCGTTTTTATGTCCAAAGTGTGTGTCTGATATAAAGAAGTCCATTATAATCCAAATTCATTTCTAACACTATTATACTGTCCTTCATTCATTTTTACCAGCTTGTTAATCTTTTCTTCTGGAATAGTTTCACCTGCTGAGCTTGGTTTTGATTTTTTCTCAATTGTCTTATCAAGCGCAATTTTGAATCTTGCAAGTACTTCTTCTAACATCTCTACACTATTGACAAATCTGTCCGGAAGCGATGAATTTGATTCAAGATTTTCAGCAACCCTTCTAATTCCCTTTGCAATATCAGATGTTAAAATATTTTCCCGATTCATTCCTGGAAATGATAGTAAGTCTTCAGAAAGGGTTGCATTATCTCCTATTAAATATAATGCTATGTCTTTAAATAGTGTTGAAGGATTCGATGAAATTTGAATAAACTGGACATCTTTTCCTCTTTTTCTAGATGAAACTCTTTCACCATCTTTTATTCTAGCGAGAACTCCCTGGTCACCTATTGTCAATAGAAGTGTATCGCCAAATGACTTATAAAGATTTCCACCAACATATCCCTTTATGCCTTTTTCCGGAACCCATCTTGTTTGCATCCAATCTTCATACCTTGGAGAAGTAGCTATTAAATCTATCTGTATTTTCTTACCATCTGAAAGTTTAACTATTACCATAGTAGGTGAAACATCACCTGTAAGCTTAACATCTACATAGCTAGGTGGTGTATCTCTAAGAAAGTTAAGAAATAACTCTGTATACTCTCTCTCAATCCTGGATTGTTCTTTTCTAAACTCCCCAAGGTTAATATCAGATTGAGGTGCAGGTAAGCTTACAAGGTAATCTACATCACCGTAGATTATATCAGAGTTTGATTCAAGATCTTCTTGATAATAATAAGTCGAACCAACTGGTCTTATAGGATTAACCGGATCCTTTCCAAGCCCAGCTAAGTAGGAATTAAACAATTCTATAAGATCATTATAGAGAGAGACTGCTTGCGTTACAACTTCTGGTGTAAGCTTTGCTCTTTGACTATCGGGTACTTTTCTACCTCCCTCAGAAAGTATTTGATTCTTTGTTAACCCTCTTTCAGATTTTCTCTTAAGATATCTGATAGCCTCGATTGCTGATTGCAATCTAGCAGATTCTTTTCTATGGCCAATTCTATCTTTTCCCTTTCGCAAGGTTTTCTTAAGATTTGTTATACTATCAATTAGCTCTTCAAGCTCGTTTATATGTTCTTCAGTTTCAGTCTCATACATAAAGCTTATCTCATTTAAAATAAGCTTTCTAAGCTTTGATCTTGTTAATTGCATCTTAAGTCTCTCTACAGAGATAATTATTCTGCATAATTAGAGTTTATTTTTTAGATTTTATTGCTGCTTCTCTAAGAACATCTTCAAAAAATTTTATAACAATATCATCAGTTATAGAAGAAACGTTGTACTCTTTTTTTATTTTTTCAATAAGTTCATTTGATAAAATTGAAACACTCATTTCTGACTTCTTGTCAAGCTTTATTTTTCTATCTTTCATAAGATAATAGTATATTGACAATAATTAAAGTTTAATTTTTTCCAAGAAGTTTTATAACTTTTTTTCTTATTTCAGATAGATCTTGAGGTTTTCCAACTTGTATTGGTGGACTAGTGTCTTCTGACTCTTCCTCTTCCGACTCTTCTTCTTCACTATCTAATTTAACTTTAGATTTCAATTCTACTTCTTGATCCTGCGAAACCTCTTGCTCTTCTCTTTTTCTGCTTATCGAAACATTATGATCGCTTGGGTCAGGTGCATGCTGTCCATCAACTGCTCCTGTCATTATACCTGCAAGTGCATCTAGAAATATGTACAGAGCTCTTCTTTCTGGCTCTGAGAGAATATCAAAATAAACCCTTGACTGGTCTTTTACAGAGCTATCGTCAACTGATCTTCCGCTTCTCATTATCTTAATTTTTTCTGCTATTGAATCGAGTGAAACTTCTTCTATATCAATATCATCCTGCTCAGGAGTTCTAAACTCTTTTCTTTCAGGCCTATCTTCACTTCCCGGGTTTTCCTCTACTTCAACGTTTGCATCAATATCATCTTCAGCTTCTTTTATATCAGAATATGCGCCTTTATCTTCCTTTCTCATTTTTTCAAGTCTCCTTGCAGTTGGAGATTGCTCAAGATCGGACTTGGCCTCCTTTACACTTTCCTCTGCAAGTATCTTAAAAAAGTTAAAAATTTCTTTCTTTGTATCAAGTATTACGCTCGACATTATTTTCTCCGAAATCTCGTACTGTTTTGCCAGTGCTCTCTATAGAGTCTGTTATATTTTCTACAAGGATGCTCCTCTTGACCACTCTGGTGCTCTTGTATTTTATTCTTTGATTCAATTTCTCTTTTTTCAATGTCTTTTATAAACTTATCAAAAGTGAAGTCTCTTTTTTTCATATCAATCTCCCTTACAAGGATTGCCCTGTTTCAACTATTAATCTACAAAGATACATATCACCTTCAGCTGCAACAGTTAAAGATTTAATTTTACAATTATCAAATTTTCTAGACTGCCCAGGTGAATCGTATCCAATTATGATTCTACTAATATCTTTATTTATAAGTAGCAAATTTGCCAAGTTTGGCTTTACCCTAAAAGAAAGCTTTGCTTTATTACTTCCAATGTTTGCAGAGATAACTTCTGTATATATAGAAGCACCATGGGACCATATTACTATCGGTATTTTTCCATCATTATCTCTTCCGAAAACATTTTCAGGATTTATTACCTCTTCGAGCTCTTTGCTAAAAATTACTTTTTCTGTATTAGTCATTAGAAGAATCTTGTATCCTCGTATACTTCATCACAAAAATCTGCAAGCTCTTTGTCAATTTCAGTAACAGAGTTAATATCATGTGTATAAGTTTCAATAGTAACATTTTCAGCATCAATAATAACCAATGCATGATGTTGAACCTCTTCCTGATAAGTTAAAAGCTCATTTAAAAAATATCTTTGCTTTTCAAGGGACGAAAAAGAAAATGTCTTAGATATTCTTTCTGGATTTTGCAATGTTTCCCACGATGGTGCGCTAACATCAACTGGTAAAGATAACGAAGATGCTGGCATCCCATCTGATAACCCGCCAAATAGTCTATCAAGAGACTTTGATCCCGTCAGTTGTTTTTTGGTACTTTCAACTATTAGATCAGAAACTTTCATTCTATCTCTCAGATTTTGGTAATTTCATTTTTTCAAGCTCTACTTCTAGAGATGCATCTGATTCAGCAGACGAGATTGCACCGTCTAAAAGATCTGCAAGATACATTATTCTTTCATCTTCTTTGTTGCTATCTGAAAGTGACTTAAGCTTATCTTCTGCGGATTTTTTAATTTTATCCCTGCTAAACTTACTTGACTCTCCTCTTGAAGAGGCTGCCTTTCTTCTCTTCTTTGCTTCGTCTTCATTAAACCACGTCTCTAGAATCTCAGCTGCTTTCTTTTGTGCAGATGCCATTTCATCATAGCCAATTCCAAGATTATAAACATTTGATACTGATTTCGAAACATTTTCACCTGCAGCAGCCTTTTTAAGATCGGTTGCAAGAACCATTTTAACTCTTCCATTAAACATATGAGCAAGTTTTGTTGCTGCTTTTTTTGATAAACCAGACTGCTCGAGAAATGGTATCATTTCTTTTTCTATATATTTTGAAACCTGCATAAGATCTTCTTTTCTAAAAAGATCGTTAAGCGCATTTCGTAGAACTGCTCCGCTAATTTGACCATCTGCAAAATCACCCATAAGTAAATCAGGATCTATTTCCTCCTCATCACTCATAAGTGATGATTCCCTCATTTTTTCAAAGTCACTAGATATCTCGTCAAGAAGGGAATTAATTTCTAGCTTGTTATCATCAGATGTTGTATTATCTTCTTCTATACCTTGTTTTATTGCAGGTATTACTTTATCAACAAAGTTATCTAAAAGAGTTAGCATATAGTCACTTAGTAAAGATTGATATCCTTGAAATGCTTTGCCTCCTTTTTCTTCACCCATTAAAACTGTATAAGCCATTAGCGGAAACTTATTTATCCACTGTCTCAGCCCACCAGCAGCACTGTATCCGAACGCATCTGCATTTGCAGTCAAGCTTTTCATATTCTTTTCTATCTGGGCTAGTTCTCTTGCAGACTCTATCCCAGCTAGCTCCTCGGGTGTAGGAACATAATCCATATCATACATTTGCTTCTTTGCCCTGCTAGGCTTAACCTTTCTTTCATCACTAACGATTCTTAAAGCATCAACCATAGCAGATTTTGAAACTTCTCTTGTAAGAATATCAGACCCGGCTCCAGAAGAAGCTTGAACTGTTTCTTCGTCTGATGATGATAAATCATCAGCTGCCTTTATCATCTCATCTGATATTTCCTGTCCAAACTTTGGTATTCCCAAAGATTTTGAAATATTGTCTGCCATATTATTTGCTGCCATAATTGCTGCAGTTTCTTCATCAACAGGATCATCGTCACTTCCAAGGTATTCACGAAATCCATCAATTAGGAAAAAATAAGATATTTTCTTTGCATGTGAGTCATTTGGATCGCCTGACTTACTTATCAATGATACAAGATTGTTGAATGAATCTCGAACGTCCTGATCATCTAAAGCACTTGAAACTATATCAACTGTTGCTGATTGTGATGCAAGAACTTTCATCGGTTCATCTCTTAGTGTGATATTTCCTTGATCATCCATTTTTAGTGTTGGAGCTGTTTGAACTTTTCCATTATCATCTCTTAGATGTACGAGATGCTTCCCTTTTGATAAAATTGAGTCTATAACACTGTCTAGTGCAATACTTCTATACCATTCTTCGCCATGATCATCTGCCATCTCTCCAGTATCATCAAAATCGTCATCTTCTTCTGAGTCATCAAAATCATCATCTTCTTCTGAGTCATCTTTAGAATCTTCTTCATCATTCATATCAGACTCAATATCTTCATGAGGAGAAACATAGGGTTCATCATGTGAAAGATCTGCTGTCGATTCTTCATCGTTGTCTCCAATTCCAGTTACAAAAGATGCTAGCATCGATAATATTTCATCAGATGTTACATCCGTAAATGCATCTTGTGACAAAAGATCTTCTGCTTCTTTGTTCCAGTCTGACAATCCTTGATTTATCTTTTGGGCAGAGACTTTTAAAAGTTCTGACTGTCTACTATTTGACTCTACAAGAGCTTTTATTATTGATCTTACAGACTCTTGCTTCATGTTCTTTTCTTCTTCTCTATCAAGAACTATGTCTAGTAGTTTATGTAGTTTTCTATAAAAGAATTCAACTTGAGATTCAGGAACTTCTTTGGAAATTGCGTAAGCAGATCTTGCAAGCTGATCAAGAGATCCCGGTATATAATCAGGATCATCAACTGGCGGAAGCTCTTCTGCAAGCTGTGTTGACATCATCTCAACTGGCTTGATCGGCTCATCTTCAAAAACGTTTATTCTCTCGAATTCTGGATCGTACTCTTCTTCATTATTGTTCATCGACTCTAGTATCGCCTGAACTAGAGCATTTCTATTAACTATAATCTGCATTTGTTATGCTCTCCCTGAATCTAAATATTCCCTAAGCGCAAAGATATTTTAAATCTCTACAATCAATTTAATTCTAATACAAACTATTGAAAAATAAAATTACTTAGATATTTCTGTAGAAGCATAGAAAATTGCTATAGAAGTCAAGGAACCTATTACAAAGCCCCCAGCCAGCCACCATTGACTATTTTTGTTTGGTCTCTCTAGCGCTAACTCTCTATAGGTTTGAATTTCATTATTTTTTATTTCTAATATAAGATCGTATCTATCATTTAGAGAATCATAACTTGCTTGTAAGATATCGTATCTAAGCTGACATTCTGCACTTCTTCTATTTAATTCAAATTCGATCCTTAGATCACATTCGCTTAGAGAATACTGATTTTCAGATAAAAGCGTCCCTAGAGCTATAGGGTTAAAAAGTGTGCCATCAAATGGTGCAGCTTCTCCTTCTTCTAAATGAGTATACATTGGCACCTCAGAAGGAGACTCTACGTCTTGTGCAAATAATGCTGATGGGAAAATAAGTGATGTACATAAAACTAAAGATATTATTCTATTTAACATTTTTAAATCCTAACTTTTCAAGTTCTTGATTTAAAGATTCTTGATCATTATAATAATCATCTACCATTTCTTTAATTTTCTTTCTTTTTTCGTCTGATAGACTTTCTCTATCTTGTATATAAGAATCTTCTATTGATTTTATTACATCTGCATACTTCTTTACAGCTAGATCTCTTTTTTCTATTTCATCTTTGTGAGTTTTTTCTACTGCTGCCAGTTCATCTTTATAGCTTTGTATCGACGTGTCAAGTACTTTCTTATATGATTCGACATTTTTTCTAGCTACAATCCATATAAAAAGTGTCCATAGCGATATTGCCAGTATCTTCCAGTTGTGCTTACACCAGACTAGCACTTTTTTAAAAAATAGCTTAACTGATGCCCATGTTAATGCTTGAATCATTTTCCATGCTTCCAGGATATTGCTGCATCGATAACTGTTTGACCACCGATATAAATCATGGCAATCATTCCCCAGGTATCAGCATCTAAAAAATTATATGCCAATAGTCCTGTTGCTGTTAAAAATACAAAAAACTTACGAGAAATAAGTCTTCCAACTATTCTATCTACGATTCCTAATTTTTGACCTTCAATAATCGCATTGGCCTCTTTTATATCAATTTCATTATCTATCATTTTTTTCCTAGTTTATAAACTCATCATCATCAATACTTAAAAGCTCCAAATAAGATTTTTCATCACTCGCACTATTGACAATTCCAAGATCTCTAACTTGAATTGCTAGATCATTTTGTATTATTGCAAGTGATGATATTAGCTTACTTTGCTCTGTTATAATTGCTGCAGCGAGATCAATTCTTCTCTCAAGATCTAAGACTCTAAGCTCTATTGGAGATTTTTTTTTACCAAATGATAGAAAAATCTTTTCTACTATATTTTTTAAAATTTTCATAATCTACTCTTTGCCAACAGATTTCTCTATTATATCGTACAAATCATCTGTATCAGACACAGAAATTTTTTCTATTGCTTTGCTTCTCTTTCTATCTGATAGATCTTTTATTATTGAAATCATATGCTGGTCTTCTATCTCTACGAGCTGTGATATCTCATTAAAAAAATCTTGCATAGTTATCTTATTTTTGAAGCATGCTATTCTAAGTGCACTGTGTGCATTTGCCCTAATATTAAAGTGAAGTGATTTTCTTCCTTCTAGTTCCTTAGAAAGCTTTGACAATATTATGCTCCTCCGCTACTTGTTCCGCCTGCATAAGCTCCGACAGCATATGGAACTTCCTTTGGTTCGTTTGAAGGATCAATTTCTAAATCAAACTGCATATCAAGAATATTCTTCATTTCATTTGCATGTTCGGGGTCGTAATTATTTTCAAGATAGTTTAGTGCCCTGTTTATAATAACGTTTCTAACATTCAAGAGTGTTTCTGCATTTAAAGCTAGCCTTGCAACCCTATTTGTAAATGATTCAACATCTAGAGGCATTTTTGGTGTATCTAGCGGTTGATCTGTTTTTTGCCTATCACTTAGTGCTGGATCGGGAGTATCACTTTCATCTTCGTCTTCGTCAGCAGCATCGGTATCTTCACTATCTTCATCATCTGGTTGCTCCATAAGCATTGAGAGTGAAAGTTTTTTAAATGACTCGAAGATTTTTTCTTCTTCTGAAAGGACAGAATCTGACTCGAACTTTATTAAAAATGCATCTATCTGATCATCAACAGAACTTTCATGCTTTCTATTTGGATTATCTACTTCAATTTCAGAGTACAATTCTTCAACTGCCTCTTTGAGAAACGTAGATATTTCTTGTAATCTTTTCATATTAACTCCTTAGAACCTCTGCTATTTTATCAGCCTTTTCAATTCTATTGCTTATTACTTGCCAGTTTAATTGTTTCATCATTGCATATACATAGGTCTTGACATCTTTTAAATAATCTCTGTAATAAGCATGTTGCCATACATCCATGACTACTACGGGATATGACCCAACAGGAACATTCAAGCTATGCAAATCAATTGCACAATTCATATATGTTCTTGTAAAAGTATTATAATAAGTCATTGCCCAGCCGCATCTAGAGCTTAAACAGCATGCTATAAAGTCAGATTGCCAGGCGTCGAATGAGCCAAAATCTCTTGCAAGTCTCATATATGCAAGTGTATCCATTCCAATTTGACTATTTAAATCACTTATATTGTTAAAATAAAGCTCATGAAGATATGAAGCATTCATATTATACGTTTCATCAATTTTTAAAGATCTAAAATCACTATCATTTGAATTTGAAGCATCTCTGCTTGCTGTATCTAGCTCTGCACTAATCTTATTAAAATCTTTAACATACTGATGATATAGCTCTACATGATTTTCTTTATTTGCCTTGCTTAAAAGCTCAGTAGGTAAATTAAAAGTTTTCACTTGTGCAACTAGCGATTCATTAAGGCTTCTCTCAGAAATATTTAAATCTCTTTTGATTCCTTCTATTATATCTTTTTTAAACTTATCCATTATGGACTCCGATAATCTTGAAGATCTTTTCCTGTAATTACAATTTCATCTCCTGCTCCGTTCACACACCTTACAAGTATTCCCTTTTCACCAGGCATTACCTCTGTTACTTCGTAGTTTAAATTACTAACCGGATGCCTTATTTTTAGACCAGGCGCTATTAAAATTCTATCGTCTGCACTTATAGCAAATGATTCTGATATAAACTTAATAAGATTTTCGATGTCGTTTTTTGTAATTACATTCATGGCTTCTATACCTAATTATTGTTAAACTTGTAATAGTTTATGCTTAATTCCAGCATCTTCAAGTATTTTTATAGAAGAATCGTCTCTATACAGCTCTGAATAAAAGACTTCTCCTATCCCAGAATTCACAATAGCCTTTGCACACATCCTACACGGAGATAGCGTTAGATACATCTTTTTATCTTTTGGATTGTTATAATCCATTTTTAGAAGAGCATTAATTTCAGCATGAAGCATTCCAGATTGTCCGGGTATTTTTGATTCAACTTCATTTGGACCACCGGAATAATTACCATTATATCCAACAGCAAGCACCTGTGTATTATCATTTGTTACAACGACAGCGCCTACTTGAAATCTGGGATCATAAGATCTTCTTGATATTGAATATGCAAAATCCATCCAAATTTTATCCCACGATGGTCTCATTTTTTCTCTTTTTTGCTCATTTGCAAAGATCCAGATCTTGCAAAACCTTTTGATTCTTCACCTGGATTTTCTTCAGATACTATTTCTATTGGATTCCAAATATCGTTTCTATATAAAATAATAGGATCAACACCATCCAAGCCTCTTCCTGACCAGGATGGATATTCATTTATAAAATCACATACAGCATTCATAACACCTTCTTTTTTATTTTCTACTTTGTCAGTTGAAATATCAACATCCCTATGTGACAATCTATCAGAATAGAACATATCTTTTTGTGAGTATTTTCCAAAAAAATCATCACATATTATCAAAGATTCGGGCTTGATCATTTTCTGAACTAGCCTTAGCTCATTTGAAACAGTATAATAATTGTGATCCCCGTCTATCATTACAAGATCATATTTTATTTCAGGTATATCAATTTTATCAAGCCACGCGAGACTATTTTCTTGAAAAAGCATAACATCTCTTCCAGTCGGTTTATCAAATGGGACTATCGCGACTCCCTCTAATTGTGAAAGCTGTTCACAAAGTTGTTTTCTAATTAGTATATCAACTCCCGAATATAGAAAATTTTTCGATGATAGCGATAAATTATAAATCATAGGAATACACGACTGTCCGTAGTGAACACCTATCTCAAGAACTTTTGGGTGATCTATCCCAGATAAATAATCTCTTGTAATCATCTTTACAAATCCAAGATAAGACATTATTTCTACTCCTCAGACTCTTTAGACTTTTCTTTAGGTTTTTCTTTTTTCTGTCTTGTTTGTCTTCGTTTTCTTACTTGTTTCGGTTTATCAAACAAATCTTCAACATGCTTGTTTTTGGGAAGCTGAAAACCCGCTGCCTTTTTATGGCCACCCCCACCAAACTTCTTAGCTATTTCAGATACATCTACTGTTTCATGGAAAGCTCTTAGGCTTACTTTTGTCATTTGATCTTCGTGATCCCAATACCAAATCATTGCAAAATCACAGTCAGGTGCTAGCCGTGCGCCAATTTCAGACATCCAGTGAGAGGCATTTACTACCATTGCATCCATTCCGTCCATTTTTCGAGGTGATGCTTTTTCGCATACCTTCTTAACAACAGTTTTTGAATACGCAAGTATAAACGATCCTCTCTTTCTCGCATCATCAAAGACCGAATCATCTTCGAATTTCTCAAACTCTTCAAACTCGAATGGTACCATGTCGAAAGCAGCACTAAACTCTTTTGAGTATTCTAGTTCCCATGTCCACAAATCTCTATCTTGAATATACTTGATAAATTTTGGTGGATCTTTGCCCGGGTGAAAGAATTCCCATGCTAGCATTGCACCTGACTTGTTCATATCAAATTTAGTATTTGATATATCATGCAACTCAACCATTGCAGATTTATGATGATCTATTACAAGTAATCCATTTGAATCTTCTATCATTCTTTTTGTAGTCGCATTATCAAAGGAAAAATCAAGTATAACAACGTTTTTGCCTTTTACATCTGGTGGGGGTGTTCCATGTTTGCATGCGTGATATTCTGCTCTATTTCCTAATTGTTTCCAAGCAGAATATGCCGCACCAAAGCCATCAGTACAATCTGCATGATAAATTACACAATTTACACTTGCTGGTTCTATCATATTAACTATACCTCCTTTTGATTCATAAACGGATGATGACTCCAGCATCTAGGTTCATATAGCTCAGATCCGCCTACTGTTATTTCTGCTATATCTTTAAATTTTTTATGAGTATAATATGCGTCATATCCTGTTATAGGACATACGGCAGGACATACTTCTATTTTAGTAGCCCAGGGCATCATATCTCGAATCTCAGTAAATACGTTTCCAGCAGCTGATATTTGCAAAGAAGAAACAACTATTGTCTTTCCTAGCCTAAATAAAGTCAATAGAGCCTCTGCTGATCCTTCGATCATAAATGCTTCATCAACAGCTACAACACTAGTTTCATAATCTAGTGATTTTATGTGATTAAGAATATCTTCTCCAGATCCAACTGTTACTGCAGGAAGAGATGCACCGTTATGAGTTGTAATTTCTACCTCTGAATATCTTCTATCAAGTTTTGGCTTAAAAGCTGTAATTTTTCTATTTTGGTATCTATATCTATCGATTGCAGATATAAGTCGACTTGTTTTTGATCCGAACATTGGACCTGTAAAGATTATAAATTCTGGCATTCTATTTATCACTTTGTCTCCCGTAATCATCTTCAACTCTAATTGGCATATCAGAGCCATGATTTCCAATCTCTATTATCTCAGAATTTTCTAGTGCTTTAATTCTATATGGTGATCCTGATTGAACAAAGAGAACATCACCTTGTTCAAGTATTTCTTTATTCATCGGATGACCTATTGTATCTACTAGTGATAGCTCGTCTCCAAACTCAACTTCTATCTTTCCAATTCTTACTGTCAAAACTTCTGATTTCATCTTGTGATATTTCAAACTTGTTCTAAAACCCTCTCTTATAAAAAGTGTTTTTCCATGTATTCCATCGAAACTAGACCACGATGTTTCAAGGCCCCACGGTTTTTCAGTAGTTATTTTTTTACTCTTTGAAATCCAAGCTGACTTAACATGTTTCACGTCTTTGTATGCACTCAATTTATATCCCACCATTCAATTGTTTTTTCAAGACCATCCCAAAATCTAACGATAGGTTCATAGCCAAAATCTTTTTTTGCAAGAGAGATATCTGCCTGTGTATGCTTTACATCTCCTTGTCTCTCTGGAGCACTAATAATTTCAATATTTTTAAAATTATTTGAAAACCACTCAAGTATCTCATTGTTTGATGTTCTATCTCCGCATGCAATATTATAGCATTCACCTGAAAACTTCTTTTTTGAATTTGATACGAGTATATTTGCTTCAACTATATTGTCTATATAACAAAGATCTCTTGACTGTTCTCCGTCCCCATCACTCCTTAGTGGCTTTTCATCCCTTACTGCATTACACCACGCAGCTATGGCAGTTGAATACGGCGAAGATCCTAGCTGACCAGGTCCAAATGCATTAAAATATCTTAGACAGACAACATCAAGATCGTATAAGTTTGAAAATATTTTTGCAAGATCTTCTATACATGACTTTTGCCAGGCATAAGGAGAAAGAGGATTTTTTGAAGTTGACTCGCTAGTCGGGAGATTTGTTGCACCACCGTAAACAGAAGAAGAACTTGCAAAAACAAGCCTGTCAGTATTTCCAGCACATGCCTCCATTAGCTTTACAGTAGATAGTAAATTTACATCTGAAGTTTCTACAGGATTTTCCACTGAATATAAAACTCTTGGTATTGCTGCCTGGTGAAAAACTACATCGTACTCTTTTGATTCAATTCTATTGAGTATAAAGCTATGCGAAAAATCTCCTTGTATTACAGTAAGGCTGGGATCATTTTCAATTGAGCTGAAAAATTCTTCTGCAAGGTCTGCAAGTGTTACTCTCATTTTTAACCCAGTAAGACTTGCTAGCTCGCCTGAAGAAAGATCATCAACTACGTCTACTGAGTGGCCATCAGCAATTAATCTTCTCGTAAGGTGTGAGCCTATAAATCCACAACCTCCGGTAACTAAAGCTTTCATTTTTTATCTCCGTTCATCTAATTATGTGTGCAGAATTTAAGTTGAATCTTAATCTGGCTTTATCGCAGTGCTCTTTAAACATTTCAAAGCACGTAGATGATAAATAATACAAAAATTTAAGATCATGTTCAAATGTATTTTCTGTGTTTGAAGACCTTATTACAACATGAAAATCCATCACCCTGTCTCTAATAGCAAGTTGAATAAATGATATACAACTATCGTCTGCATACACAAATCTCCTAGACTCTGGACCTTCTCTGCGACCATACTCATTCTTACCTTCAAGCTCATCATTAATCTTTTTGTGAAATCTCTTATATATTTTTTCATAATACTCTGATTCTGGCTCATAGTTCATTGAATCTTGTGTAGCCTCTTCAAATTTACCGTCATCGTAGAGAGTAAACTGCAAAGGATAAGATTCACCTCCGTTTAAATTAACAAATCTTAAAACCTGGTCTGAAACTTCTTTTATCATGCATCTTTCAACCACGTCAAGGTATACAGCAAAATCGCTATATGATATGTCCTCAGAAAAGCATGGAATTACATTTGGATAAAATCTAATTTCGTCTAGTTGATTTGTAAAAGCACTGTAGACGTCCCTAATAGCTTCGACACTTTTATGTATCTCGTCACCCCTTGATCTAAATCTTTTCTCAATTACTTCAAATTCAGGAAGTAAAAATATAAACCTGTTATTAAGATTTGATATTTCCATGTGAAAATCATCTCTTACTGTTGGCAAATTTCTACCATACATTTCACAAAATATTTTTCTTGAAACCTGTGATCTGTCGTGAATATGCCACCTGTACCCTGATATCTTGTGTATCTCATACACCATTGTTGTCTTACCAGAGCAATCGGGACCTTCAATAAATAAATTACTTGTAGGAAAGCTTAACATCATGTTATTATAACACGAAAGAATTAAGTTTTTAAAACTACTATTAGGTTTGTTTTCTTGTTATCTTCATGTTTGAGCACACTCCGATAATATATATTTCGCTAAACCTCTAGCTTCTTCATCTTATATGATGATGTAGAACAACCCCAGGACTCTGTAGAAGCTACTTCAGCAAGCCACATGGTATATAGGTCAGGGGGATCATCAAACCTACCCCAGACACGGAGCCAGCAGCTCTCAGAGTTATTATCCATGACCTTCATGCGATAGAACTTCTTGTTGTTCTTTGTTGTGCGCTCTTCCATTGTTTGAATACAGAACCAAACAATATCTTTTTCTTTTCCTGAGAGAGCAGTAACAGGTCTGACATTTGCTTTATCGATCTTTGCCATGATTCTCGGAGGGAACACTAGTGTCTCGTCTGCGCTTGCCATGAGTTCAACACTATTTCCAATCTTCTCAGCCCTGTTCCAATCAGGCATTCCATCAACTTCATTAAGCTTTACATCGATAAAGTTGGGAATATAGTCCTGCTCCTTTAAGAGTTTCTTAACAGCTGTCTTTGTCATTCCATGTCTACCCTTCTTGAGAAGATCATAGTTATCAATAATAACAGTGTGTAGCTGCCTGTGATTTAAAACCTTTCCAGTTTTGAACTCATCTAGGCTTCCAAATGCCTCTACCAGAGAAAGTGAGCTAAAGCATGTCTTGTTCATCTTTGATGGGCGCCACTTGCCATCCTCAGTAAACATCATCTCATCAAGACTGGAGAATGGTCTCCTTTCCATAATCTCTGCAACAGCAGCGTCGCCAACACCTTTGATTGCCGTTAGAGGTGGGACAAAACCTCCCCGCTCATCGCTGTAAACCCAGACATCAGAAGAGGCATTGATGTCAGGCGGTAAAATTGTATATCCTAGTGATTTAATCTCAGAGATGACCTTTCCAAACTTACTAGAGCCATTTTGTGTTTGCAAGCATGTTGCAAGCCACTCCTTCTCATAGTATGTGTGAAGCCATGCAGAGTAGTAGGAATCAATAGCGTAAGACACTGCGTGCGACTTGTTGAAACCATACCCAGAGAAGAATTCAATTGTCTCATAGAGCTTCTCAGCCTTGTCCCTATCCATCCCAGATATCTCAACTGCACCGTTGACAAACTTCTTACGAAGGTCAATTCTTTCTTGAACCTTTGCAGCATTTGAATCGAGTGATTTCTTAACTAATGTCTTGCGCATCTTATCTGATGCACCCTTGTCAAAATTAGCTAGCTTCTGTGCTAAGAGCATGAACTGCTCTTGGAACGAGATAAAGCCGTAAGTTTCGCTTAGAATCTCTTCGATAACAGGGTGATCA
>Ga0080013_1000463_pt1 | contig 57457 bp, 50 predicted proteins | sample ETNvirenome_6_85_FD_69236 | JGI IMG/M metagenome (GOLD analysis project Ga0080013, IMG submission 69236) | Marine viral communities from the Pacific Ocean - ETNP_6_85 (SPADES assembly) (version 2) | ecosystem: Environmental > Aquatic > Marine > Oceanic | place: Pacific Ocean | collected 2013-06-19 | reverse complement strand
CATGGAGAGAATGCGTGGTATGGACCGCTCTGACTGGGGATCCCGTACAGAGGGAATGCCGAAGGCTAGGAAGGGCAAAGCAGAAAAGGTCGTTTTAAGCGAAGACTGCTGCGAAAAGAAAAGCTAATCTAGCATGTGGTTCTGTTTAAGGATAGATAACACTCTTTGAGTGTAGTTTCTTTTTACAGTATCTAAAGACGAGTTGATATTTTCTAGTAAAATGAGTCCTAGTTCATCTACGGACTCATTTTCTATGAATTTTTGTAGTTCTTCAATAATCCACTTAACATCTTCTTTTTCGGAAACAGTTAATTTCCCTTGAGATTTCATTAATTCGTCTTTTTCTTTCATATTACCTTAACTTCGTGTCCTTCACGCTGGTAATGTCTTTTTCTAGCGCGAGAGTGTGAGGATAAATATCGCTCTTTATCCATAAAATCGTATACATATACTTGTTTTTTGGAATCGTGTCTTCTTAATGCTCTTCCTAATGCTTGGAGAGTGGCTATTTCAGACTTCATCCCTCTAGCATTGATGAAATGGGTTATTTCCTCAATGTTAATCCCTGTTTGGAGGATTTTAGTGCCAATGAGGACACTAGAATCTCCGCATCCTCTGAATCTAGATATAGCGTTATACCTCTCTCCGACCGAATTAGCCCCTTCCAGGAATTCGCACTGTCCCCCAAGTAAGTTTTCCAGGGTTCTTCCGTGATCAAGCGACTTGGTAAGAATAAGGATACGGGCTCTTTCGTTTTGTTTTCTAATGTCATTTACAATGTCCTTTATTTTATTGTTTCTTTCTTCGTTATTTACGATATAATCATCGTAAACTTCTAAATAGCTCTGGTCTTCGTCTATCCCACTTGCAGTATAAGGTCTGTTGATTAACTGAATAATTGGTTTAGTAAGTTTTCCTTCTTCTACTAATCCAGAAGTGCTAATTACTTCCCATACTGGACCTAAAGCCCCTTCTAGATTATGTTTAGGAATATCATCTCTAGGGGGTGTTGCTGTAAACCCAATTCTATGTTGGGCGTTTTGGAAGCTTCTTATGGCTGGGAGGGTGATTTTACCATTAGCAAACTCATGACACTCATCCACCATCAACACTTCAGTTTCTTCCAGATGTGTATCGAGTATTTTTTCAATACTCTGGACCGTACAAAGCATAATATCCCCGTAAATATAACCTTCACCATAACATAAACCAACATTATCAATTCCACAGGTGTCAGTAAGAAATTTATAAGTTTGTGTAAGTAATTGTTTCGCATTAAACAATAATACCATCTTCTTCCCCGCCCACGCTTTGATTAACGCTGCCATGATTAAAGTTTTTCCTGAACCAGTAGGAGATTTAACTATGCCTCTGTGTTTTTGGAGTGCTTTTGTTACTAATTCTTGTTGAAAATCATAAAGCGAGAAGGGTTCTATCTCGTAGGAATTATGGGTAACTTGTTTTGTATAAGTATATTCTAATTCGGGAGTACATTTTATTTTTTTGAGATCAATAAGGATCCTTTCTAATAATCCTGTTCGAAATACTCCTCCTCTTGTTATAAAATGGGTATTTCCATCCCACTGTCTTCGTTTATAAGCCGCAGAATATTGGTGTCCTGGGGTTTTGTAACTATATAGTTTGTACATTGCATCTAATAAATGTGCATTATCTGTTACTATTCTAGAATTAAGTGTATCTACAGCTATTTTCATACACTATTATAGGTTATACATCCTATAAGGAATTTTTATGACACAAGCAAAAAAACAACCGACTGCCCCACAGGAAGCTACTTCTAATGATGATACGATTATTGAAGAGTTACTAGCCAATATACCCTCAACTGAGGATATAGTTCTTGAGCTTCCATCTAAGAACAAGTTTTATACTCTAATGGATCCTACTAAGCCAATTACTATTCGACCATTAACTTTTGAAGATGAAAAGAAAATGATGTCTAGTAAGCAAGGAGGAAGCAAAATGCTTAACTCCTTATTAGGATCTTGTATAAAAAATATTAATCTCTCCCAAGTTCTTCAATTAGATAAGCTCTATATGTTAATGAAGTTGAGAGAGGTGTCTTATGGAGAAACTTATCAGGCTAAGATAAACTGTCCATCCTGTAAAAATGATAACGATATCACTTTTAATCTTTCTAAATTACCTGTGAACTATATTGAGGAGGAAATGGTTAACCCAGTTCCTGTTTATCTCCCTGTACTACAAAAGACTATTAAAGTTAAACTCCCCACAATTGCTGATGAGGGTTATCTTGTAAACTCTGAAATAGCTATGGCGAACTTATGGAGGTTTGTTACGGAAATTGAGGGTCATGTAAATAAGAGAATCATTTCTCAGGTTATCCAAAAGCTCCCATTAAAAGACGCCCATGCTTTACTTAAAGTTATGGGAGGAGATGGGTTAGGGATAGATACAAAGGTTAAATTCGCATGTAGCTATTGCCCCTTGGTAGAGGATATGGAGTTGCCTATCGGCGCAGATTTTTTTACAGACAGTTAAAAGAAGTTTTTGATTTAGAAAACCTTCTTTTAGAAGCCTATATACTTGTAAGAAGGTGTCGTTTTTCTTATTCCGATGTTAAGAGTATGACTAGGGGAGAACGGGCCGTATTTTTAGGATTTTACAATAAAGAGATAGAAGAGCAAAAAAATGCAAGTCAACCAAACTCCCGTAGTAGATAGGAATAATAGACCAAATGTAAGCCAAAGAGTTGGACTTAGAACTTTTTTCATAAATGATGGGGCATATGTTGATCCATATGAAATAAGCTCTGTACAAATTTTTAAGACTTCTGATACGCTAAGTCCAAATAGTGTTCTAGGTGCTGAGAATCTAGTTACTAGTGTTCCCTTAATGACTTTTGCCGCATCTGGGGTAAACTATTTAAATGAAGCGGTTCACTGTACTATTACTGCTGGTACTGCCGCAGGGACCGCTTGTGAAAATGCTTTTGATGTTGATAACTATACCCCTGGGGTAACTGCTAGTGGTATCTACAGGATGGCTGCTGGGGAGTATGTGGTTGTTTTAGACCAGACCCTTAACCTCTCTGGTTGGGATTGGACTACCAACACTCAAGTAGCTGCTTCAGGTTGTTCCTCAGTAGGGGATTATACGGATATTTGGACAGTTAAACTTGCTGAAGCCTCAAAATATCAGGTTATTTATAATCAGTACGCATTACATGAGAATACCTTCTATGTGGTTACTGAGCCGTTAATGCTTACCAGTAGAGCAAAGCTACTTAATAAACATGTTAGGTATAACGAATTTATTGATTTGAAGGTGGTAACGGAAAATACTCTTCAAAATAAGACTATCCCTGAATCAATTCAAAATATCTTTAAAGATTCTGTGGTTACTGATGCTACGATAATGATAAAGAAAGTAAACCAAGATCCTACTTTTGATGGACCTTTTACAGTAGTAAATGGAGAGCCTACGCAAATCACATCTGATAATACTTTATTGTTTTCTTGGGATGTAACCACCACTATAGAAGCAGCAGCAGCGGAGCCAGGATCGAACTTTGGAAGTCCGACTGGTACTTACAGTGTACAGGTTACTTATAGTATACTGAACCAGCAATTTGTAAGTCCACTGTCTTATCTCACAGTGTCGTAAGGAGGTGATCCATGAGATAGTTATAATCATACCGCTTGGTGTGGTTATCAACAAACTCCCGTAGATTGAAGCCTTTTACATGAGCTTCATTCCAGTCTTTTACTTCCAAAGGAGGATGGCAGATGTAAATATCTGCCATCCTTTTTATGCGACGAAGGTAGTCAACACGGTTAACCCCCCTTTTCCCAGCCGCATCATTGTCGTATCCAATAATAATCTTCCCTTCAAATTCTTTTAGCTGTTCCATCTGGTGATCTGAGACGGAACACCCCATAGTGCATGTAGCATTCACTCCTTGGTTTTGGAGGGAGATAGCATCTAACGGACCTTCACACACTACAAGATGATCTTCCTCCTCATCATAAGGATATAGAATATTGGAAGGCTTAGGCCAACCCTCGGAAGGGTTAAGATACTTAGGAGTTTCATCCTCTAATGCCCTGGCTTGGTAATAGAATAAATTACCTTCATGTGAGAATGGGATGATGAGACGACCGTTTACTTCAGAAACATAAAAGGTAGAGTCTTGAGTCTCAAGGTTAAAGAGCCCCCGCTCATATAGAAAGGCCCATGCCCTCTGGACAAGGGGACGAGTTGTGTCGTAGTCGCCCAGCGTGACCTCAACTAGTTCTAAGTTTTTCGTAGAGTTATTAGGAGTTGCTTTTTTGATTACAAGCTTAGGCTGGGTAGGATCTTCTAATTCTTTAAATAGGATCTCTGCTTCTGCTTTATTGTAGGTAAGATCTTCTAGAAAGGCGTATAGTTGGATGAAGTTACCTTTGTTGCCACTTTTGAAACATTGCCATAAACCAGTATCTAGGTTAATACTCATGTGTCTTTTGTAGTCATCAGCTATAAATATAGAGGGGACAATCAGTTCGGAGTCTCCAGATGATAATCTGTAGTTTTCCTTGAACTTTTCCAATAAATAGTCTCTAATATAGTGAGGTACAACCATGTTTATAAATACAATTTCTGAATCAAAATCGAAGACTTTTAAGGAGTGTCAGCTTAAGTACTGTTATCGGTATGTTCACAGACTCAAAGAGGAGTCTAAAAATACTGACGCTTTGCACTTTGGTTCGTTTATCCATAAAATTCTTGAGGACGGGGTGGCAGCAACAACGCTTGCCCAGCTTACTAATATAGCCGAAAATGTCAAAAAGGACTACAGTTTCTCGGAAACTTATACCCCCAAGATAAAAACTTGCTTGGAGAACTTCCTGCGTTTCAACGCTACGCTGTCAGAGACAGTAGCTACTGAATTGGTGTACGAGGTAGTTTACGATAAAGAGAAGGAGATTAAGCTAAACGGTATCATTGACCGTGTCATCAAAGGAAGTGATGGAGGGTATTTAGTAATCGACTACAAAACTTCTAAGAGAGAGTTAAAAGAGATTGACCTCTATCAAGACAGGCAGATGCAGGGTTATGCGTATGCTATTCATAAACTAATGAACATCCCTCTTGATAATATAGTAGTTGCTCACTACTACCCCCTGACTAACCACTTCGTCACAGTTAAGTATTCTCCGAACCAGATTAAACAATACCTTAGGGAAAAGGTAGAGCAGGTATGGAAGATTAGAAAGATGAAGAAAGGGGACTTTTGCGCTATGCAGAATCAGTTCTGTAATTGGTGTGGGTACAAAGATATTTGTCCCGAGTTCAATAATAGCATGCTCATTGAGCAACGACTAGAGCAAAGACGCGCAACCACCAATAAAAAGAGAAAGCCCAAAAAGAAGTAATATAAGGGTTAAAGCTTTGGCTGCTAGATCGTATAGTAGTTCAAGTATATTCATATTATTTTTTGTCGTTAATGATGAGAGGATAATATATAGAAATATCTATTGCTTCAAAGAAGTTATCTACTACATCTCCAGAATACCTACATTTCTTAGTGAGGTAGTTATATAAACTAGTAAGTTTAAGGACTTTCTGTTTATTCAAGGAGTCTAATAGTTTGATTTGAAAGTGCTTAATAAACTTTTCAGAGTACTTATATCTCCATTTATCTACAAAGTTATTATTTAATGTATAATTTATTAAATCTATAAAGTCTATAAAATCTATATCAGTGGTCATTTGGCTCCTAAATATTTATATATAATATAGTACAATGGTTCAATTTTCAAAACAAACTCAGATTTTTTTAAAAGAAGTTGGAGGAGACCGTAAGAAGATACTTACGGAGATCCCACCCAGCGCAGACCGTATGACCCCTGGAGAGGTTTTAATCTTTAGATATTACCTAGGGGTTGGTCCTGGCAGTAGAACCCAGAGGGTAGTCTTGATAGTTAAATGTAAAAGAGGGGATGGTGCCTTCCCAGGAAAAACAGGTACATTAGTAAGCTGTTTCAAATTAGAAGGAAAATCAGATGCGATTATAGACACTATCTTAGAGAACCTATATAAGAAGAGAAGACGCTCCTCTTATTATGGAAAGATAAAAAAGAGCCTTATTAAGATATTAGGGAAAAACTCTTTTAGAACTTATAAGCTGGGAAGTATGAAGGAAATCTATAAACTAGCAATAAAGATATAACATGGCTTTTACTGAAGAACAATTCGAAGAACTAAATGAATCTTTTGTGGGAGGGAAAAATGCACTTGTCTTGGCGGCGACGTTGCTAGGACAAGCACAACAACAAAATGAGACCCTGATTCTTCTTAATAAGGGTATTCTTAGGGGACAAAAAGCAGGTACTCACCATTTCCTGCGTGGCTTCGCTAGTTTGGGAAGTACTATTAAGCTGAGTAGTAGGCGCATCGTGTTGACGGGTCAATTTGCAGTGAAGATTCAACGAAGAACAAACCAATTACTTACCACACTTAACACACTTGTCTCTGGTATAAAGAGTGGATTGCCTCAGCCCTCTAAAGCTCCCACAATGGATAAATTCGAATCTTTTTTGCGTTATGGTACCCCTGTAGAACCATCTATTCCTACCCCAGACTTTAAAAGAGAAGGATTTAGTTACCCTTACGGTACTCCAGGCATGCCAGGGGCATTGAGCCCCCGTTCCAAGCTTAGTCAAGGAGGGGAACCCTTCGGAGCGGAGGTTTTCCCCAAGGGGTACACGGGGAATCTGCCCCTAGACCAACAACCCTGGGCAGCAGGGGTCTTCCCCCCGCCCGTACCGCCCCCGTCATGGGGAGCGGGGATCTACGCCCCAGGTGAGAAAGGACCTTGGCACCCGCAGTCACCCACACCCCCCCCACCTCCACCACCTATCCCAGATATTCCTGGGGGAGCAGGGGGGATGGACCCAGTAAATATGAAGAGGGGAATGGAAGGGCTCTCTCAGGGTATTGGTAGACAACTAAAAAAGCAAGCGGGACCCCTACTTATTCTGAGAGAGGTACTGGCGTCAGTTAAGAGATTGGAATCCCTCCAAACAGAGAGTTTAGCCAGAGGGTTTTCTGTACAGAAAGTAGCAGAAGTGTACGCACAGACTACAAAATCCTTGGATTCTAAGCTTACTGGATATTCAAATGCTCTTGAAATTACTGGTGATCAATTAGGTGCAGGTTTCAGAAAGAATAGTTATGAAACAAATAGGTTGGGGGCCTATACTAAGGTTACTGGTGGTAATACAAAAGCCTTATTTAAACAATTAGCTAAAAATACTCAGGGGTTAGGAGTAACAACTGCGGATCTGGCAACGCTTTCACATTCTACAATAGCATTGAGCCAAAAATATGGACTAACCACTAGCGAATTAGTGGGTGCTATAGGTAAGCTATCTAATGAACTTGCTACCCTTGGTGCATTGGGATTAGCTGTAGACTTCCAGGAGGCTGGCATGCGCCTAGGTGCTGCGCTTGGACCTACTATGGCAGAGATGGGTCCAGAAATGCTTATGAACCTTACAAAGGGGGGTTCGATGATTCAAGCTCAACTGCTAGGGGTTACTAAGCAGAGAGAAGCCATCCTCAATAAAGAGGGGGATATGACTAGAAACGCATTTGATATGGTATTAACCGCTGCTGATAATGCTGAAAAGATAACGCAGCAATGGACTCAGGGAGCTAAAGACCCTGCTTTTATGATGCTTCAAGCAACTAAGATTTATGGAAAAGAAGTTGCTCAATTAATCCAGATTAAAGCGCGTATGCAGGAATTAGCTGACGCGCAAAATCTGAGTATAGAGAAATATATAGCTGGAGTTATTAAACAAAATGAAATAAGTAATGAGTTTAGAGCTACATGGTCTAACTTTAAAGAGAGATTTTTATCCCCCTTTCAAAAATTATTTACTTTTTTCGGTAAGATAGCTTTTAAGATAATGAATATGCCTTGGGTGGCTGAGTTAACTTCTGTTATAGTAGGAATTGGATCTATTCTTCTAATAGGATCTAAGTTACAAGCCCTAAACAACTCTAGGTTGGCTAAAAACGTCAGGGCGACCTGGACTTCTACTCAGGCTACTCTGGCAAATACTAGAGCTTTGATAGCTACTAGTGCTGGTAAGGTTTTTAAGGGGGGTACTGCCGTGCCCATTCCAAAGAAGGGTACTCCCGTGCCCATTCCAGGTGGGGCTGTGAAAGGTGCCAAAACAGGACTGTGGGCTAGGTTAGGAGGATCCCTTAGGGGGTTGACCTCCAGAATAGCCCCTATGGTGAGGAGCCTCGGTTTACTTGCTAGGGGAATACCTTACTTAGGGTGGATAATAACAGCAATAATGCTATTGCTCCCTGGAATTATTAAAGGCTTTAAAGAGGTTTGGGCGTGGGGAATGAAATCATTTAAGCCCATCTGGGATTGGCTGAGTAGGGCTTGGACGGGTTTAAAAAAACAATTTGGAGGACTAGGAAAGAACTTTAAATGGTTAGGAAGTATTTTTACTACCATCGGTAAGATTATTGGATATATAATTGGAGGGCTTCTTATAGGGGCAATAATGATTATTGCTGCACCTTTATGGCTATTAATGAAAGGGATTCAAGGGTTGATGTTCGTTATAAATTGGTTAGGGAATCATATTCAAACAGCCTTTGATGCGGTTGCAGATGCCATAGATAACTCATGGTTTGGGTCAGGTGGTGATGATGATGATGAGGGTAAGCCCGATAGTGGGACTTCATATAGTGCGGGTGCGCCAGTATTGCAGGTAGCCGATGCTACTGCACCAGTAAATGTTCAACAGCTTAGACAAGAAGCTGCTCAGACTGAACGGACCTCTTTCATAGTAGCCAGGGACCAGGAAGCTCTGGATGCTGCTGAGAGAGCTAGACGAAACCTTCAAGCCCTCCAGGAACAAAACCTAGAAGAACTCCGTATAGCTAATGAACAACGAGAGACAGCACTCCAACTCGCAGCAGACGCAGCAGTACCCTCTTCCTCTGCTCGACCTAGCAATCTTAACGGAGGGGCAAATCCAGGTTAAATGAGAATAGCAGATCAACCAGACAATAGATTATTAGAAAGGGGTAAATTAACTTTTATATACCCTGATGGGGGTACTGTATTAAGTATACCTTTTTTTGAAAATCCTAAAATTACAGAAAGTGCTACAGCTAATTATGTGGAGTATAACCCTTTAGCAAGAGCAGGTTCTATGTATGTTTATACGGGAGCTAAATCTAGAAAAATTAAATTAGAAATATTATTTACACTTCTTCATTTATATAATTTTCCTATGGGTATTGATAAGTATTTAAGAATTTTTAATAACACAGGACCAGATTATTGGAAAGCTCAGTTTTTTCAGTATTCCAATGCACAACAAGCTGCACCGTTGCTAAATGCAACTACTTCTATTGCTGCTACTTTAGGAAAAGAATATTTTAATATAAGAGAACTTGTGGGAAACCCTGTTCAAAATAACAACATTGATCAGACTCTAAACCAGTTTCTTGGTACTATGGGAAATGCTGAAGTTATTGATACTTTAGCCTTTTTTGTTGCCATGTTTAGAAGCTCTATTCTTAATAATGCGAAGGACCCTATAGAAGGACCCCCTTTGGTGAGGTTAAATTTTGGATCATTATATCAAGATATACCGTGTATTGTTAAAAACTATAATATAGGGTGGGAAGAAGAAGCAGGTTATGATGTGTATACTTTAACCCCTAATAGAGTAAAAATTAGTGTAGAGTTAAATGAGGTGAGAATTGGAAATTTCGGTACTTATGAGGCAGGAGTGATGACTAAAAGAGATAATATCACGGGATGGGAGTCCGTTCTTGCTGGACCTAACACTATTGATCCAGGGATGCTTACAAACTAATGCGTAATAGAAAGAAACAAATATCCAAAATTAATACTACTTTAATTAGACATAAAGGAAAATTAATATCTACGACAGTGGGGAGCAAAGCTTATGAGAGGCTATTTACTGGGACTAACCCTGCTGCTTTAAGAGGTCATAGAACAGGTAATATCCCTTATGGGTTTGAACATAGACCTGATTTAATTTCTAATTTATTTTATAACACTCCTAATGCGTGGTGGAGAATTTGTGAAGTAAATAACATTTTTGATGTATTTGAACAGTTAAAGTCTGGAGATCAAATCTTTTTACCCTAGTTATGAGTACTCCCACTGTTAATGTTGTAATGACCTATAATCCTGCGAAGATGCTGAAGTTTCAAGAAACAGGATCTTTAGAGGTATTTAAAAAGTTTGGAGATACAGATGTACAGATCTTTAGTAATTCTCCTAATTCTAATTTCATTTCTTTAACTCATGATCTTGGTTATGATAGTGGAGGAGGAGAAGAGGGAGCATATCCAAGAGTTGAAATAGAGTTTATTGATCCTAAAGGAATATTTGATTATAAACTGAATTTTAATCAACATACTTTATTAGATCCTAATGATGATTTAGTAGCAATAGCTTTAGAAAAGAAAAGGGAAGAGATGGATGTTTTTCAAGAAGCAATTCATGAGTATGAGCAGTGGAGGATATGGGAGAATCATGCCGATCTTGCAGATGAATGGGATGCTAAATACGCAAGTGGAGATCAGGATGCTCTGGATAGGTGGGATCCAAATACAAGACATTTTACGAATAAAAACGATGAGATCCAATTTGAGTTGGAACAATGGGCAAAAAAAGAGAAGCAGATGGGAGTATTCGGGAAACACCTAGAAAACCCTGTAGAGGGGTTTTCTGAGTTAATAGGAAATGCAGTAGATTTGGGATGGGTTAATCAAAAAATAGAGGATTTAACTAATGAAATAAAAGATCTTGAGGAGTATGATGGGAAGAAGGAGGTAGCCCTAATACAGAAACAAATAGAGGCTTATAATAGTACTCTGAGACAGTCTATTTTTATAACCTATGGTATTGGTGATGATTTAAAGGATTGGTGTCCTCCAATGTGTTTTAGTCAAGTTACTATGGTGGAGTTCTCTTTTGATGCTACTAAAGGAAGAACTATGAAGTTGATATATGGGGGTCAAGGAGAACAGCATCCTACTTTAACTTCAATGGGGATATTGCCTTTAGGCTCCTTAGGTCTTGGGGCGGTTTTTAATGGCACTTCTAGACGGTTATTCAGTAGAGAGGCAGCACAGACTCTAAACGATGATTATGGAGATCCAGCGGGTAAAGATGTTTCTAAACCCAGTCTTCATAAAATAATAACGGATACTTTGAGAAGCTTTCTTCAAACTTCTACGAATAGTAGTAATGTTATGGTGTTGTTTCCTAATCTCGATAAGTTATTAGCTAAATACTATAAACAAGAATGGGAGGCTGTTAAAAGTAGTAATGCAGATGTGTATTATACAAATGATGCTGAAAAGCTGCTAGGATGGAAAGTGTGGCATATAGAAGCTACTAGAGAAGTATTAGAAGGACTGGGATTTACAATGTCTTGTAGTCGTAATAGTTATAAAGGGAGGATGGGAGACCTTATCTTTAATGAGTTAGAGCGTCAAGTAGATGATATAGCTGTTAGTAATTGGGTGCTTGGCACTAAAGCAGGTACTCCAGCTTCCCCCGACTCAGTTATAGCATGGTTAGAAGATAGAGATTTCAGATGTGAATTAAGTACTAATGGGTTATATGAAACGGTAAAAGAAAAGCTTGAATCTTTTAAAAATCATCTTCAAGAGGCCATAACGCAGACTACTGACGAGGCACCCCCTTTTAATGTAGGATGGTATTATGAAACGGATTATCAGATTCTTAGAATATTGGAAGGATATGGTTTAATAAAAGATAGACATAAACCTGCTTTAATTTTCGGAGATTTACAGACCATTAGAATGGTTTTAAACGGGGTCTATTTTGAAGATCCTTCACTTACTGCTGGTGAGTCTGCGGTTGCTGAGAGCGAGTGGACGGCAGGTACTCCAGGGGTTACAGGTGATGTGCTTATTGAAGAAAAACTTAAATCAGTTTTAAGTTTTTTTGATATTGAAGATGGGTATTGTTTTAATTTGATAAAAGATTTGTATGAGGTAGAAAATCCAATTCCGTGGTTAGGCCCTTTTGGTCCAACAGCAAATGAAAGTATGGAGAATTTCCTGCCAGAGGACACTAATATAAACTCAATGGAATATGAAGCTTTAAAACAATCACAATCTTATAAATTTAGTAGAATGCCTGTATTTTCTTTTGGTACAAAAAATCCTAATATTTTAAATTTTGATATGGATATAAATAAACAATATACTAAATTATTAAACACTTTTAATTATATAAATATGCCAGCATTTGGTGTTACAACTGCTATCTTAGGAAAAAATACTAAAGAGGCTCAAGATGCTTGTGATTTACTTTCTAAAGTTATAGAGTTTCAAAAAGTTAGTTTTAAAGGACCTGTTAATAAATCAGGTATACCTGTAGAGTTTGCAAAGATTGTTACTAATTATTGGAAACCCAAGGAACGCTCTGGAGCCCGAGGGCTGTGGCATCCCGAAGGTACTATAACTAATTTTGGAGATTGGGAAGAGGTGTTTGCTATTCTAGCCCCTAACTATACTTTAGATCGAGAATTTTCGAATTTGGATGATTTTATATATTTTTTATGGAGTGCTTTTTGTTCACTAACACAAGGAGATGTTCCTAGATCAAGTTTAAGGATAAGGGGAGTTAATCCAATTAACCAAATGCTTAATAAACATATTGATATAGGAGAGAAAATGTCTGGGTTCTCATACTTAGGAACTATTAAGACTATTCCCATGTTTCATTTATCAAATGCAAGAAGAGCTTCGCAGGGGAGGCAAGCAGTGGTGCTGGGTATAGAACCTAAATTTATTGGTACGGATGGTAACTCGGTCCCTCCTACCTCTACTTGGTTTTCTGGATTATATAATATAAATGGATTTAAGCATACTATAACAAAGAGCGCGGTTCATTCTGAATTTGCAGTTGTTAAACCCTTATCTACTGGAGGATTTGTAAGCTAATGGAAATAAGAGTAGGAAAAGTAGACGAAAATACTTCGATAGCTCAAAATGGAACCTTTACGGTTAATTTTGATCTAGCAAAGAAAGGGGAACCAGCACAAGGAAAGCCTGAGATTGTGCAGTATGTTTCTCCTTTTGGAAGTAAGCACTCAGGATTTGTAGGTATTCCAACTCCAGGCAGCACGGTGCTTTGTGCCCGTGCTGCTGGAAAAAAAGATGATACTTCAACAGCAAGAGGGTGGTATTATTTAGGATCTGTAATGGGGAATATCCCTGGCTTAAATGATCGAGTTCCTACAGTCGAGGATGATTTTGGTCTTGCGGGTGGGGGACTCGCTGGTTCAATCGCTGGAAAAGAGTATGTACCTAAGACAGACCCAGGAATTGCAGGTCCCCCTTTAGCTCCTGGAGAAGTCCCTTTTGTGAAAGAGGATTGGGCTTTCCCTAATGCTTTTAGAGATATGTATAATGCTAAAGGGATTGTTCCTGAGCAGTACGGCATCGTTGATGTTTTTAATAGTAATATGTTACTATCATCTAGAAGTAGAGATAATGATGCTGCTGGGGCTTATCAAGATCATAGGATTCAGATACAAAGTGGAAAGGGGAAAACAGTAAAGTGCGTAGACAGTCCTATTGTGGAGGGTATCGTTATGGACCCCGCTACGCAAGGTAAAGAGTATTTTATATTTAGCACAGGTAACTCACCACAGAGTCCGTTTTCTAAAGGCGAGTGGCATATGCGTACTCATGGCCCTGTGAACATGTATACTATGGCTAATCAGATGCACTTCTGGGTACAAGAGGGTTATAATGTACGACTTGAAAACTTAGCATATGGAAATTTAGCTTCTAATGATGACGCTGGGAATAGTCCTTGGACAAAAGTAACTAACACGCAAGAGGCAGCCAGCGCAAGAATTGTAGATTTAGGACATGAGGGATATGGATGTGTAGAAATTCGCTCTCAACATAATAATGTTATTATTGAGGGAGAAGGAGATGATTCTGTAATCCGTGTAAACGCCCCAGGAACAAATACTAAAGTAATTATAAATACTGGAGGTACAGTAGATATAGTAGCAGAACAAAAAATTACTTTACAAAGCAAGACGGAGATTGAGTTAAACGCTCCCATCATAGATATTAATGGTTCAGATACCGTATATATAGATGGTGGTCCTAATGTTCACTTAAACATGCCCCATGAGAATGGTGGAGCATATACTCCATAGGATAAATTATGGCAACACTTGATATGAGCAAATTGGCGGCGATTATTACTACATCGCCTACTCCTATATTGGATGCTATGGCAATCCAACACGGAGTACCTGCGTGTCTTTTAAGTTTAACTAAAGATGTGTTGAGCAGGTTTCCTTCTTCTATTTTAGGTTCTATAGGAGGAGGTATTCAAGAAGGGAAAGATCAAGCCGATTCTGTATATAAAGATATTCTTAGAGCTATATTTGTTGATACGGGGATTATGGAGTATGACACAGATAAAGGTAAATTTGTATTTGTATCTAAATCTTCGGGATTAGGTGTAGAAGAGAATGCTCTTCAAGGTTTGGGAGATTTAGCGGGTCTAGGTAAAATTATAGGTTTTGGGGCACAAGCATGGTTAATTGGAGAAGGTATAGTAGGTAGCTACTTAGATCTTAAAACCTGTATTGATCAGATGAAGACTTATGAAGCTCTTCAAAATGGTCCCGCAGGAGCAGCGTCTACCTTTGTAGGTTTTGATGGTACAGACCCTATTACTGGGGAGCCTATATCGTATTTTGCTCCCCCTCCTGCTACGGAAGCAGCTAGTCTTGTTTATGATAAGCATAAAGATACTTTAGAAAGAGCCGTGGCATTTTCTGATAAATGTGCCAGTCAGTTAAACATTATTGCTGAAGTAGTTCAAGCTAGATTAGCTGATCCTATAAACCACCCAGAACCTGTTTTTAATGGGGATGTAGTTTTAGACGATCCCAATAGTATTTATGATGGTTCTACACTAAGTGAGGTAGTAGGGGACTCTACTACCTTTGACATTGCCACAGGATTACAAAGGGATCCCGAAACAGGGGAGTGGATTATCCCTACGTCTTTAAGCGGAACAGAAGCAGACACTACTAAATCAATTATTAATACCAGCGGTATAGGACCCCCTGTTGCTAAAAAAGGCCAGTTCTTATTTTCTAGAACAGGTATTTATTATGATTCTTATGGAGGAGGTTTAGACTATGAAGGGTGTATTACTAATATAGTAAGTGCGGTTTATTTTGATTCTTCTGGGCCTATCTTAGGAAGAGGGGTTCCTTCTCAAGCAGTTAAATGGATGCTACAGTACAATCCAAACTTAGGAGGAAAAGGAAAATCAATATCTTGGAACACTTTTAACCAGTGGGTAGATACGGTTTTTGATATGGAAACCATAAGTGAAGACCCTAGCATCCAAGAGTTCTATGATGATGATCATTTTTTACAAGTTTTAATTGGACAGAGAAATAGAGAAGTATATGATCTGTCTACACTAATCACTGATTATCAGACTGAGGGATATGGAGAAGATTCAGCACTTTTAATTAACCAAAGACAAGTATTATATTCTAAAATTAGTTCTCATAATAATAAGATTAATAAAAGAAAGAAGCAAATTGAGATCCATGTTATATTATCACCCGATGATAATCCTGCCATTATGGGTCAGATCCCTATTAATAATTTAAAATCCTTAGATAAGAGTAAGATAAAAGCTCAATTAGGCTTACAAGAAAGAATAATGTTTCAACCTGATGAAGTATCAGGTATTGTACTTCCGTTATGCCCTGAGTATATAAAAAGTGATGTACCCCAAGATGAGTTTACAGTAGAGGAATTAATGGTGGCTCCTGTGGGAGTGGGGGGAATTATTAATACTGATAAAGATTTAGAGTCGGGTACGAGTGGAACTGTGTTATCATTAAATGATCATATTACAACTGATAAATTAGTAGCTATTTATAATTTCTTAGATACTGATTTAGTTAATCCTAATTCTACAAAATATAAAGTTCTTAACTGTACTACTAGTTCTTCTAGTGAGAAAGCTGCCCAATTAGTAGCATCTTCTATTGATAGCACTTTCCCTTCGGGAATAGGTCTTCCTTATTTTAGAGGAGTTTGTAATCTATTCTCTGGTACAGATGGGGACGGAAACCCCAAAGTCTCTAGTTATACTTCTAATGATGAGTATCTTTTAAGCCCTTATAGACCTTATAGTTATGCTCGTCTGGAGGGAGGTTGGAATGATATTGATAGTCTTTTGTATGCTAGTGGAGGAGCTACAATTGAATCCTGGGTTCATGTGCCTGATTTAGCAGATGCAAATAGTAAGGGATGGAATACTGATAGTGAGGTATCAGCCCTGCATAGGGTGATCTTAGGGTGTGAGAACAGAGGAGGGACCTTATCCTCCGTTGACGACAAGTGGATTGTGGGTCCTGCTAACGGCGATACTGCGGTTAAAGGACTGCTTATGGGGTTCTCTAGAGATAGAAGATTAACGCAAGGGGCTGCACCTAGCAATAACCCCAGTGATAATAGTATTGATAGTGGTCTTGTTTTTTACATGGCCCCTACTCAATCAGTAAACACAAGTGGGGTAACTTTCTTAAATGCATCTGCTGATGAAGGGAATTGCCCTCATGATTATGCAGGAGCATCTGGTTTCTATGGTATAACGATAGATACTTCAACTGCTGTGAACGGGATTAAATTTAATGATGTCTCTTCTAAATTCTGTTTAGCAACGACTACTATTGATTATAGTAGGGATTTAGTAAGTATTTATCTAAACGGAGTTTTAATGAAGTCTCAAAGTATCCATGCTACTTTTGGAATAGCTACTTCTCCAAATATACCTAGTCTAATTGATACGAGTTCTTTCCAGTATACGGATACTTTTGAAGGTACTTTACCTAAAAACGCGCCCTTCTTCCCACCTAATAGTTTAGGCTCCAATGATTTTTGGTATTGGAATGGTCCCCAATTCAGGGGTAGGGGAGGTTCTCCTCCTATTACTCCGTGGATTATTGGAGGAGGCTATACGGATGGTATGCACTGTAGGGAATTATCTACCTATACTCCAGGAGTGACAAACGGTATGAATTTTATGGGCGGTAGATGGGGTGGTAGAAAAAGTGGTCTGTATGGGTTCTTAGGTAGTTTTAAACTATATAATAAAGCAATAGCTTCTAATGAAGTTCTAAAAAATTATAATGGACAAAAAGGGTTCTTTGAGAATCTTAAAACCTAATGGCTACTACTACTATACATAACACTTATGGAGTTCCTGTATCTCTTTCTGTAAAAAAGAGTGCTGCATCTGAGCGTAAGCGCAGAGCGGGGTTCTCGTATCCTTTAATAGAGCCTTTAGATAATACTGTACCCCCTGGAGTACCTCCGAAAAATACCTCACAGTCTAATTATTTTAGTAAGGCATATGGTGTAGAGTTAATTAGAAACAATTTACGACAATTACTTCTTACTCAAAAGGGAGAAAGAGTAATGCTTCCTGAGTTTGGGCTAGACTTAAGAAGATATGTATTTGAGCCATTAGATGAAACTACTTTTAATTTAATAAGAAGAGATATTTTGTTAACATTATCTACTTATTTTTCTATAGCGAAACCTTTAGTCTTAACAATTAGTAGTGACGATAGAGAAATAGAAAACCATACTTTACGAGTAGAATTAACTCTCCAGCTTTTGGATGAGTCTTTAGATATATTTGATGTTGAGGTTAGATTAGGATGATTTTTTCAGGAACAACTACTACAGACTTTATGAAGTTGGGTGCTATCCCAGATAGAAAAAAGCAAGACTTTATTGATTATGCAGGTAATGATTTTTACTCTATTAGAGCAGATTTAATAGAATATATTAAATCTGTATACCCTGAAGATTATCAAAACTTTTCTGAATCAGATTTGGGTATGATGCTTATTGAGATAGTATCCTATATGGGAGCAGTTACCTCTTTAAAAGCAGACATGCTTGCTAATGAAAATTATTTGCGTACTGTAAAGAATAGACACAATTTAAAAAAGCTTTTAGAGTTAGTAGGAGTATCCATGAAAGGTCCTCTTGCGGCTGCTGCGGGGGGTAAACTTACTCTAGACTCCGACCCAATTATCGCTAACTTTCCTTTACATTATAATACAGGATCCAGAGTATTTTCTATAACCTCTAAAGAAGATGGGGAGCCTGCTAATTATACTATTTATAAAGTAGTAGATAATGCTATTCAAGATATTCAAAATAGTGATGGTAGGATTTATTTTGAAGGAAGTGAAGCTGATAACGCTTTGAGTAGTGTGTTTACTAATGTGGCCTTTATAGAAGGATCCCTTAATAGACAGCAAGGGACTTTTGATACTTTAGAATCTAATAAAACAATATCTTTATTAGACAGTCCTATCATTGATGGAAGTGTACAAGTTTATGTTAACGCTGGTGATGGTCATATAGCAACAGGGGCTTATAAACAAGTAGAAAGACTGTATTCAGCATCTGGTGGAGATGATAAACTTTTCCAAGTAGTTTATAATGACGGTTATGCTGCCACTGTTGTATTTGGGGATAACGCATTAGGGCTTTCCCCTCCTCAAGGGTCTACCTTTACAATTCTTTATCGTGTAGGGGGAGGACCTAGAGGTAATATTATTCAATCAGCTATCAATGTTAATACTACTATTGTTGGTGCTGATGATCAGGTTTTTAATGCTGTTACCGAGAATAGAACAGCGGCTACTGGTGGAGCTAATGCTGAAACTTCTGAACATGCTAAAAAGTATGCTCCTTATACTTTTAAAAGACAGGATCGTGTGGTTACACTAGAAGATTATATTGCTATAGGTAATACTTTTAGATCAAAGCAGGGGACTATAGGAAAAACAACTGCTGTAGTAAGAGATGCTTTCTCCTCAGCGAATGTGATTGATGTTTATACTCTGGAAAGAGATACGCCTATTACTTTGCAAAAGGCATCTACTTCTTTTAAGAAAGAATTATTAGAAGAGATTGAACCTAAAAAAATGTTAACTGATGAGGTTGTAGTAGTAGACGGTCTTATTAGAACTTTAGATTTGGTGGTAACTATCAGAATAGATAAAGATTTAGAGCCTATAGAAGGTGATATTCAACAACAAGTATCCACAGTAATTTTAGAACATTTTAATACGGATAATTTTGATTTTGGAAAACCTTTTGTAGCTATGGAGCTTAATAGAGATATTTTTGCGTTGCCTCAAGTTCGATATTCTACCGTAGATAATGTTCCCCAGGTGATTGATGTGGAGTTTAATGAGATTATTCAATTAAATAATTTTACAATTAATACAGTTCTGGTGTAATGTCAAGAAGATATGTAAAAAGCTCTAAGTTTAACAGTCTGGATCAGCCTGTTCCTGAGATTGTAGCAGTAGTTTCAGCTAAGGATAATGTAGAGCAGACTAAAAAAGCACAAACTTATTTTAAACAGAACTATTTAGAAGCTATAAAAAAGATTATTCCGTCTTTTTATTTTAGTGATGAGCAGACCCTGAGTGGGGAGCATATTGGTTTTGTTAATCAAGTTATAAATAGCCACTTAGTTGCTAATGCTCATCAGGCTACTATCCTTCCTCTTTCCTCCTTAACGGATGACACTTATTTATCTGCGATAAATACACCATCAGGATTTGCTTCTTATTTCTTTAAAGATCAAAACCCTGCTACTATATCTCCTGATGATTTTGAAAGATATTTCTTACTTCCCCTAACAAAGAGTTATAAAGCCTATTCCTCTAGTGGGGAGTTTTTAGATTATATTAGTGGAACCTTTCTTCCAACAATCCCTGTTGATGTAGGGGTTCAAAACTTAGCTACTCTTACAGCAAGCGCATACGCAAATGATTCTTCTGGTACTTATAAGTTTTTAGCTGATAATTTAGGGTGGTTGTTCTTTTTAAATAGAGAAGGTCCTACTGACGGTTTTGATCCCTCCAACGCAGTAGCTGAATTAATCACTACTAATCTATGGAAAGGAAGATCTATTGTTCTAGAAGATACCATAAACATTTATCAAGAATACTTATGGAGAAATAAGCAATGGTGGGGGATTGACGATATTGTTCCTACTTCTTATTTGTCTTCTGTCGAGATGAGTGCTGGTACATGGACTAGCGGTACGCAGTTATTAGACAACCTTAAAACTTTAAATAGTATTATTTATTCTCCACACTACCTCAACAGCCCAGACCAAAAGGTGGAGGATGCTTTTAATACTTATATTAATACAGAGGCTAAAATAACCGATGTTCAAAATGCAGGACCGTTTACTAGATTTTTGGAAGGTACTTCCTTTAGCTTGGCAGATAGAACAAATGAGGGGAATGAACTTGGGGTTCTTTATGATATCGGAAAATGTCCAGACGAGTTTTTAGAGCTTTTAGGTGAGTTGATTGGTTGGCGTATGATCGGTGCAGATGTTGATAAGTGGAGAGTTCAACTTAGAAATGCGGTCTCTATTTATAAAGCTAAAGGAACTAAGAAGTCTATTCAAATTTTATTAGATCTTCTTTTTGGGACTGATGTATACAATGTTGATACCCATATCCAAGAGCTTTGGGAGTCTTACTTACCAGACCTTCTTTACTATTCTTTAGCTACAAGTTCTGCTGCATTTAAAAACTTTAAAACTTATACCCCAGAAGTTGCTAAACAATTAGGAATTCTAGACTATTCTTCTAGTAGTATGGATGTTAATGTAAAGTACGCTGTTGATACTATTCTCTTTAATCTCGTTAGGGAATTCCCAGATCAGTTTATGTTGGGAGGAAAGCCTTTTCCAACTTTAGCTTTTGTTTATCCTATTGATGCCCAGAAAATAGATTGGCTTTTAGGACTAGAGCCTGATATAGCTGTGTGGGAAGGTCCTTATCATTATATTGATTATGATGATGGAAGAAGAGTTTATAGAACTGGAGAGGTAGAAACAGAGGATTCTATTACAATAAAGCTTCAATACGATCCTAGGTTTGTTTTCCAGTATAGAGGCAGAGAGTTTTATATTCCTCCATATGAGAAAAGGCAGTACTATACGGACTGTATGGTTAGTAATAAATTAGTTGAAAGGGTGGCTTATTACTTACAGTGTTACGGAGTAGATAAAACATTTACTGCATCAGTTGTAAAATACATCAGAGAATATACCACTGAGACGGTGGATACTACTAGAATTTTAAACGCTTTCCTTATGTTTGGGACTGATCCTACTTATCCTCCCAATTATGATGTAATTATTAAGGAAGCTACCAAGGATAAAACTCCTGATCCTGTTAGTCTTCTTAGTCTGTGGAATGGAAAATCTTCTCACTTCTTGATGATGTTTGATGCTAGTAGTTTTGATTGGGGGTCTCACTTATTAAGTTACAATACCCATTACGGTCTCTCACAGATGCTTACAGTCTTGGATCAAGTGATCCCTGCTCATGCCATCCCTGAAGTTATTCTATCTCTCTCTAGTGTTATAAACAGTATGGATGCTATAGCTGATAATGATTGCAGAGAAGTACGACCGAATTTTTATGATCTCTATGAAGGATCTTCTACTGTTACAACTGGATTTGCAGTTAGTGCGGTAGATATGGCTGCTATGGCAACTACTAATGGTCTCCTCCCTAATCGCTTTAAACGAGGTCAAGTGGAGGATACCCATGATTTCTTACTCTCTGGTAATACCTTTCAACCTTTAGATTCAGTTAATAGAAACTCTTTACGAAGAAGAAATTATCATAATCTCTTACCAGAGACTAAGATGTTTACGAGAATAGGAAGAAATAATCCAGGCTCATTAACTCTTTCAAATTCTTATTATACATCAGCTATTGGGTATATCCCTTTAGGGTTTGTACCATCTTCTCAAGACTTTCAACCTGTTAATACAATCCCAAACCGTAATGGTTATGGTATAGGTCGTAGATTATTTAATGTTCATCCTGTATGGGATATATGTCAGAATCTAACCTCACCAAGCTCTATGTTTGGTTATGATATTAGTAATACTTTTGCATCTAGAGCAAACTTAAACTTACAATCCTCTTCTTGCCAAACTTATGGAAGAAGAGGACAGTTAGATGATATCATGTATGTAATGAATAAAATGCATGATAAAGAAAAGTTTTTACAAGCAAGCTCTATTGTATCTGGGTATTATAATGATGATGGGTACATTAATAGGGATTGGACTGCCAGCAGTTCCTTATTAGCTCCTAACGATTTAAGCTCTTGGTATGCGGAAGGTGCGAGATCTGGTTGGACCATTAGTGTGGTGAAATCTATAGCAAATCAGTTGATTAATAATGAAGGATCCGATGAGAGCCTTTCTTATTATGAACATTTTAAATTTGGACAAATGGTTAATAGGTTGTATAATACTTACAATTCTGTTTATGGTTCTCACCCTATGTCTGATAATTATAGTAGGTTATCTGGAGGTCCTAATATATTCTCCCATACATATAGTCCTTTAATTTATAATGCTAATTTTGATACAGATGGTTCTGCGATAGAAGTAAGCTCTTTCCTCCAAACCAGTTCTCCTTTAAATGAGGTAGATATTTCTTACTATGGAGGGAGTGGTATCCTTAGTATATCAGGGATGTTTGGAGACCATCAGCTTGGGACTTCGGCTGCTTCTGGAGCAGCAGATGTGTATTTAAACAGCCCAGAATTTTATAACAGACATTTAGTAAGTTCTATAGAGTTAGTGGATACATCTGCTCCTACCGTGTTTAGACAGCACCCAATCTTTTCTATATTTAAGTGGTCTAGATCTCAAGTTAATGAGTTCGATTATAATAAGTATTTAGTAAATAATCCTATTATTAAATACCATAGATCTTCTGATAATAGCCTCTTCCCGAGAGTAAGAGTTAGAATAGATAATAGTGATTCAACTAACAAAGCTAGAAATTTGTTAGAGCCTAATCATAGATATTCAGTTAAACTTACCGCTCATAACAGTGATTTAAATTCTGTAATTATTGGTGGTCAAACTCTAGGGTATACTCTAAGGACGGAGCCTGAAGACGGAAAAGTTTGGATATTTGATCCTAACGGAGTGTATGATGAGTGTGGATTATATTATGATTCCTGGGTACAAATACCTGTATCTGATTTGCACTCTAAGGGTATTAATACCATAAAATCATATGCTCAAACCTTTACCTTTCCTATAAAAGAAGCAGAGCATGCAGAGTTTAATCCTAATGTGGTTTTGAATAATGAAGGGATTCATTGCTATGAAGCGTTATTACCTTCAGTTACTTTAGGAACTAGCCCTCAAACTATTATAAAAATAGGGAAGGATACTAGAGAAGAGTTTGAGTTTAAGTTTAGTACCTATAATAATAAGGGTGCCGTCCCCCCTGATAGGTATAAAGATACTTTTGGAAAAATTCATAGAACTGATCAAAAATATGTTTTAGAGTTCTTCACTATGACAGGTGATGATACAAAGTTTATAGTATTTGAAAAGATCTCTATTACGGACTTAACTAATAAAGAGGATTATGCGGTGATTGAAACACAGTATGGAAATATTGAGTTAGATAAAAGTGATTTAAAAGCTGTATTTAGGTTCTTTAAAGATTTACAAACTGGAATTGCTAGTAGAAATGCTACTACTACTTCTGGAGTTATGGAAGCGAGTGGGGGATCGAGATTAAATTACCGATCTAATTATGAAATGTATCCTAATGTGGTATCAACTGGAAATGTGGTTGATAGGTTCGCAGCCGACCAATTAACGGAGGTTTGGATTCATGAGGGGTAAGGTAGAAGTTTTTGCTATAGCATATGATGGGACTTCTGAATTAATAGCATCAGAAGATAACTTAGTAGTAGATGGAGCAGGAGAATGCATCGTAGATATGCTTACTGTTCCTTCTAGTACATTGGGTATAGAGCCTAGAGTTATGGATACCTCTAACTGGCGTATCACCGCTATAAGTTTCGGTACTGCCAACAAGAACTTTGGTAATAATCCAGTATATGCAGACACCTCGTGTACTGATATAGCTCCTCCTCTTGTTGGAGCAACTGCGTATTATGTAACTTCTGAGGCTATTAATGATCCCTCTTCTTGGGTTAATCCTGATAGAACTGTATGGGGTAATCAGGTAATTAGAGCTTTGTGGGTTCCAGAAAGTATTCCAGGAAGTGATGAGACTTCTTATGAACCTCCTATTTATCTTCCTTCTTATCCAGATCCTTTAGATACAAGATTAGAGCCAGGAAATAGTGCTTATGTTAATGTAAGTGCTGACGGGGCTGTTTCTTTTGGGCAGTTTGAAAATAGATTAGCATGGAATGTATCTGGAGAAAACGCTGCTTCTGGTTATGTGGTAGGGGCATATTGCCCAGGGTTTAACGCAGGAAATCAGCAAGGCCAGAACGAAGTGGATATTATTGTAGCTGCGGTATCTTCACTAGAAGGGGATTTTAGAAATGAACCTGGGCTTAATGTAGTTTGTAGTGAGGGGGGGATTGGAAGTTCAAGAGGTTATAATGGGATGAGCAGCATGAACTACGATGGGCAAGGAAATGTAGATGCCAGGGGGTTTATTAGATGTCCTACTTATGCCGAGGCTGAAGCTCTTTATAGTACTTGGCCTGGGGACCTTACTAAATGGACTGGAACAGCTTGGTTATCTGGGGTGGGTGAGTTAAGTGATCCGATTGATTTTGTTACTGACCCTAGAATTCAAATGACTACTAAACTACATTATGATGATTTAAACATGTTTAATATGTTTGGAGGATTACATCATATTGGGTTGTGGACTACTAATGTTAAAGAATCCATGAAAAACTCTTCTCCTCCTTGGGAGTGGCAACCTACTACAACTTTGGGAGATAATGATCGTGAATATAGATTATTCGCAAAAAAAACTTTTACTGAGAATTTAACTAGTAGAAAAGATTTTTCGACACTCCAAGGTATACAATCTGAAAATTATTTAACGATTAAATGGACGATTGATTTGAGGTCTAAACATGATTAGTGGTCATATTACAGTTTGTAAAGTGTTTAAAGACGGAACTAAAGAGGTAGTTTTAGATAGAGAAAATTTAATTACCGCAGGTTTAGGGTCTTCTTTAGCGGATCTTTTGGAAGGGAAAGGGTCTGACGTTATTAAAGATTATGCTCCGCGCTACTTTCAAGTAGGAACAAGTACTGTGGATTATGATATAACTGATAGTGCATCGGCTGTATTTTTTAAACTATCTTCTGCTTTTGATTGGGAAGAGTATGGGGAAGATACTGAAATACCTGTTGTTGAACGGTACAGGTGTTTTGTTGCTTCAACAGCAGATTATGGAAGAAACTATTCTGAGTTGTTTTTAACAAGTGCTACTTTCTCTTCTACCATTTACTCAGGTACGGACGATTACTTTGGAAGATTGCAAGCTACCAGAGTAACTAAATGGTATATGGATTCTTTTGAGTCGGAGATTGTTTTAGATGAGAAGAGTGGGAATGGAAAAGATATTACTGAGGTAGGATTATATATAAAAAACCCGAGGGGATTAAGTGAGGATTCTCCTTTATTAATTGCTTATAAAAAATTCAATGCTATTTCTAAAGAGGAAGAGTTTTCTATAATAATTCACTGGTCTATAGGGTTTTTAGGGGTATCTAATTACCCTGATAGGGTGTACACAGGTGGGGGAAATCCAGCGTTAGACCCCAGAGGAAGTAGGTGATAGAAATATGAAAAACGTAGAAACACTTGACCCTAAGGGTCACTTAGAGATTTGGAAAATCTACCCTAATGGAGAGGAGGCTTTAGTATTTGATGAAGATAATACGATCACCTCTGGCATGGGAGTAGGGTTAGGGTTGCTTTATGCAGGATCAGGTGCTACCGATATAACAAATTTTCAAATCAGATACTTTCAATTAGGGGTGCAGGGAGATACGGTATTAACTACTTATGGAGTCGATCAAGTTAGTTTAGTGTCTGCGTTAGGCCAAGTTAATGGAGGCACAGACTATTCAGGTACGGAGTCTGGGATAGGGCTTACAGTACAAGAGTTAATGGATTGGGATGGTACTGCTAAAAGTACCGTTGCTGGGAGCTTTGGAGATAATTGGTTCTTTGGGCTTTTAACAGATAATTCTATTAAAAGAGTAGACCGTAACTCTGTTACCTATATAATATACTTAGACCGAGATACTTGTAATTCTCAAATACTAAACGAAATAGGGCTCTTTATGCAGAACCCTATTGGGTTAGATCCTTATCGTTCTAATTTAGTAGCGTATAGACCCTTTACAAATATTTCAAAAACTAGTGATTTTGCATTAGTTTTCAAATGGACCTTAAATTTTTAAAATGCCTTTTCTACCAAATGATTTATACTTAGCGTCAGGAACCGCACAACTGGCTAATACATGGACTGATCCTGTTTATAAATTTGATTCTAGTTCTTTCTATAACTGGGAGCAAGACAATCTGCCCATCTATGATTTAGAAGAACGGGATGACCTTATGTTTGAGATGGCGGGATACCCCACCTCCTCTGTACAGGGGATGATGCTTACGGTTTCTGATTGTGGTATTGATAATAAAAAAGTATTTGGGTCTCTAGAAGATGTAGTAAGTGCCCTTCCTAATACTATTCGTTTCCCTATCATTGTTGAGGTGGCTACTAGCGGTGAGTTAGGCTCTTTGCGTTTAGATAATTTACAGTTTGAGGGTTCGGGTGCAGGACTAGAGATCATCAATAGAGGATTTGCTAAAGCCTTCTGTGGATCTGCTACCCCATCTTCTACTTATGAATCTTTAGGTACAAACTCTAGTTCTATTACTACTTTTAGCTCCGTAGATTTAAGTACTACGATGACAGACTCTGAGGCATTAGGTGTAAGTACTACGGTTTGGGATAATAACCCTGATGCTGCTGCTTGGTGGAGTAATTATACTAGAGCTTTCATTCTTACCCCTGAGTGGAGTAAGAATGCTGCTGCCTCTAATAGAACTATTACTATCTCTTCTAAGTTTAAGGACTCCGCTGGGGACTTTATGGGAACTGATAGTGTGTATAATGTTGATGTTTATGAGGATAACTCTGTAAGCTCTGATTTAACCATAACAAATGAGGTAGACTCTACACTAGTACAAAGAACCGCTTTAGGGGTAGCCGATGACGATACGAGAGCTATAGGCATGGTATATGCTAATGCTCTTACTGATGTTTATATCAATGATTGTAATGGTAATGTTTATCTTAGAGGTTTCTGTGTAGATGGAGGTTCTCAAGCAAGTCTTTTAAGTGGGGGAACTCAAAGAACTGCAAAAGGTTTTGAGATTAATAATTCTAATGTAGTGTTAGAAAATTGTACTGCGGCTAGATGTAGTGTTGCTGGGTTAGAAGCTGTAAACTCAAATATTATATTAAATAGAGGGTTTATTGCTTTCCATAATTACGGTCTTACCACAGGGGGAGCTAATCTTAGTGATAAAGAGCCTCAAGAAACTCCTGGACTAAAAGCCATTTCCTCTAATATTACTCTAAGTGCGACTACAGCAGACGATACTGGGCTCCCTATTGATGCCCCTTTCTGTTTCTATCGTAATAAAGTTGGTGTTGAACTCATAAACTCCAATCTAGAAACACCACTAAAACAAACTTATTCTAGAGATGTGGATGGTGCTTCCATTACAGAAAATAACGGATCACAAACCATAGTTCTTCAATCCTTTTTTAATCTTTTAGATGGGATAAGAGCAAAAGATTCTGTTGTTAATATTGGTCAAAGAGTATCAGCTTTCCAAAATAATATTGGAGTTAGGTTAGATAATTCTGTATTTAATATTTACCAAATTACTGCGGATCACAACCAAGAAGCTGGCTTAAAATCCGCTAACTCTACATTTAATTATAATAAAGATGCGATAGCATTTGGTCTTACTGCGGGGCCTTTCTATCCTCAGACAACTTTTTACAGAAATGGACAGCATGCGCTTCTGTCTAAATCGAGATTTGTACCAACTCCTGTGGTTGGTATGGATACTGTTTATACTAGATTGGCTTTTAAAGAGAACTTTGCAGTCAATACTCATGGTGCCTTCTTGCAAACTCTTCCTGCGGTGGTAGTAGATGATGGTTCTTACATGAGAGCGGTTGCTTCTAAAAGCCAGAGTTATAATGCGGCTAATGATGATGCAGGTAAAATATCTTTTTATAGAGCATTAAAGGGGTTTGCCTTTAGGGTTACTAGTCAAAGTACTTTAGAGTTAGAAGGGCATCAAAACGATAGTACTTTTATATTAGGCCCTGGTCCCGCCACTCAGCAACAAGTTTTGGCTGGAATATATGCAGGAGATCAATCTAAAGTATATGTTGCAGGACCTACTACTATTGCTCAATACGGGGTAGGTGCCTTAGCAGAAAATGAATCCGTTGTAGGGTTTGGTCCTCATTTAATAGATGGGTACTTTAATGTTAGTGGGTTTAATTTAACAACTACAAATAATCAAACCAAAGTCCAGGTTCATTCTACTAGAGCAGGTTTAGTGGCTAATAAGAACTCTCAAATTGTAATGAAAGATATGGGAGATTTTAATGACAGATGGGCTGATAAGTATAAAGAAGATCTAATTGGGACCAGTTATGATGCGGATTATCCTACAGATACTAATACGTCTTTATATTACGGAACTAATAGAAGTGCAGATGAAGCTTATTGTGTTTCAGGTTCAATGAATTTTTATCCTAACCCCTTTGCTTATTATGGGACTGGGGCAAATAAATTAAACTTAGATGATCAAGCTGCTCCTACTAATGTAACCACTATGGCTGGGGACGCTCAAAGGGGCTGGCTTAATATTGCGCTAACTGATTTAAGTAGCGTATCGTATGGAGGGATGTGTGTACGGGCAGTGGATAATAGTGAGGTGGAAGTTCGTAATGTTAACTTCCCTGTTAATTGGACTAATACTTCTGGAGCATACTATGATGCTTCAGCTAGTGAGTGTGAATTATTAAAAATTTGGAATATCGCAGATAGTTCTAAATTAAAGGTATCTTATGCTTCGGTTAATGGGGTTCATCCTCAAGAAGTAAGTGCTTCTTACTATGGGCCTAGTGCTGTATGGGCATCGGGAACAGAAGTTTCTCTTTCGGGATGTCCTTCTAGTACCCCCTCTACTTCGGGATTAAGTGTACTAGATAGTTTTGGAAAAGGAAAAGATGAAGGGGGAGAAATAGGGTTTTATGGAAAAACTGATTTTGAAAATGTAGGACCTTTTAGATTATATGTATCTCCTACTCCTAAGGCCAAGTTCTTAGGGTATCCTTACAATGCTGGGGGTTATTTTGCTCCTGCTGTACCTCCCGCAGCATTTTACAGTATGGGCTTTGATTTTATAGCAACTGGTGTTGATATTGGAGCCCCTTATCAGGTGATAGCTCAAGGATATAATCCCTCTGGGGACTGTAGTGCGTCTTTTATTGATGCTGTAAGTTCTATTTATAATGATTTAGCTTTTAGTGAGCATATCATCACTTTGCCTATTCCCCAGCAACTAGAGAATGATGCGTCTTCTTTTTATTATACATCCGCAATGTTAGATACGAACGAGAATAATATTTGGTTAGATGAATCAGGTATGAATCTTTTTGCTAATGCTAAGAATGGAACTCTAAATTCATCTGGCCGGAAGAGATTTGTAAACTATTATGCTGCTGCTACTAACTATCCAGGGGAAGCATACTGGAGAACAACTAAAGGAAAAGGAATAGGTTCTCTTAATCTATTCGATCTTGAGAGGAATTTATAAATATGAGTAAGTATAGTTTTTACCAACCTATTAGATATTATAAAGCTAATGATCCTTATTATTATGAGGTAGACAACCTTCCTGTTAAGCAGTTAGAGGAGAATATCCTACATCTTAAACAAAAATTAGAAAGGGGTGATTATACTGGTGATGGAGATGGTAGTGATGGAGGAGGAGGAGGTTATTTAACTGACGCTAGTGAGTTAGATATGACCAATATCAAACAGCTTAGACCTAAGTTAGTACAGGGGAGAACTGTTCAGGTTAATGCGGGTAAGTTTAACAGTAGAGTTAATGATGCGTATAATGTGACACACCCTCTTGCCAAACTTATTTACCGATACACGGGTCCTGGAGATACGGGAAGTAACCCTGGTGCGGAGCCTGAAATTATAGGGGCTTTAATGACTGCGTGGAGTGGTGATGATATCAGTACCGTATGGTCTGATTTTACTGATCCCTCAGTTGTTGGGATAAATAAAGCTTATAATCTTAATGGGTTAGAGTTTGTTTATTCTTTTCACCAATCTCCAGATGGTTTAGGAAGAAGTTGGGAGACTACTACCAGTCCTACCCAACCTAATTATCCTCGTTATAACAACGGAGTTTCATCCTCTAGAAGGTGGCCTTTTCAGAGTTTGGGGAGTCTTACTCCTGGGAATGCGGCTGCGTTATTAGATTTTGGTGTTACTTATGTTGCTGCTACTTTACAAGATATTCATTTAAGTTTTGTGCGTATGTGGAGATCTCCTTTCCGTACAGCAGTAGTGGATTTTCCTGAAAGTACTATAGAAATTAGCCCGTGGGATGATAATGATTTTTATTATTATGATGATAATAATAATAAGCAATTAATAACTACGGCAGATCAAAGAATAGATTTACTTGTTGCTTATGCGATGCCCATTGATGTTAGTTCTACTACTCTTAATAATTATGAGGATAATTATTGTGTAGATGGGGGTGCTTTAAATCCTAAAACTGTTACTAGTCCTATATTAGGAGTGGTGAGAGGGGCTGGGATTGGCCTTAGAAAAATTAGTAGTAGTAATGGTATTCCTACCTCAGTAGATGTAACTGAAGGGTGTGATGAAACTGGAATTCCAGGATCTAAAAGAATGGTGGCTAATGTATTTGATTCAGACACGGGTTCTAATTATGGTATCACCAATTCGGCTGGTACTAAAGTATATGGTTCATTCCCTAGTCCCGATGACATGATTAATCAGGCAGCCCATTTAGCGGTAGGAACAGATACTGATGATTTTCAGTTTATTGGAGAAACAGCACTACCTTTAGCGTATATTGTTGTTAAGAAAGGGGAAGCAGCATTAACTACTGAAGATATCATTGATATTAGACCATTCTTACGCACTACAGAATTAACTTACAATGAAAGAGCAGGAGTGGCAGCCGCTAACCCCCCCTTATCTTTTGCCAACCCTGCTATTGGCGCGTATCAATTAAAGGATGCTGTAAGAAGAGTTTATACTGCTATGTCAACTACTGGTGGTGGAAATGATGGTGACGCTGGTAAGGTGGTTTATAGTGATTATGTTATGGGAGGAATAGCATATGGGGTAGAAGGCACTATCTTAACTATGAATAATAATAGCCAACTCTCTAATGATCCTTGGGGGTCTAAAACTAGATCTGTTACTAATTATTTAGGTTATGATTTTTCTTTATATACAAATTCTAAAGTGTTTTTAGATGATGTTGACCTAAATAGAAGAAAAGCTCTCCTACAATATTTCTATACATACAGACAAGATGATCTTAAACAGTGGATTGGGAATCCTCATGTAAATAGTACCAATACTTTAGGCTCCTATTTAAACTTAGGATCTTCCCGAGATATTCCTTTATTCCCAGAATGGGAACCTGCGGTAAATAACGGTAATTGGCAGCAAGTATTTAACGGACCCAATGCAGCAGCAGAACCTACTTGGTGGATGCATATAGAGGGGATAGCAAAAGCTAGACCTTTAAGATATGTGCCAGGAGCGGTAACCTCCACGGTAAATTCGGATTCTAGGGCTGATTTAGATAAAGAGTATCTTCCAGGTTATGGGCCTAATGCTGGGCAGGAAGCTCAAGGTTTTATCCAAACATCTATGAAACAAATACAAATAACTTTTCCAAGTTGGGTAGTAGATTATGATGTTTTAGTAGAGTATGTTAACTGTACTCCTTTTGCTGGGCAGTCTTCTAATGCCCGGAAACATAATGAAATTTTTATGGGAACGGGTCTTTATATAAATAAAGGACAAATAAGAACTAGTTCAACTAGCCCAGAGCCTTTTGCTGAGTTTACTATTTATTCTGCTGCACAAGGGCTTCCTGAGGAAGATCAAGGTATGATTTATCAGGGTCAAATTACAGATCAAGAAGGGACTCAAGATCTTGCTAATCAAAAATCTCCTATTGGAAACAACTTGTATCAGTGGTTATCTTATTCGGTTTGTTTACCTCAGTATCCGCAGGCTATGTGGAGAACAAAAACTCAAGCTGGTAAAGATACTGCTTCTAACATGAGAGATACTCCTAGACTAGGAGCATCTTATTACCCTACTGTTAAGTTTACTGTTATAGGTTATCCTGTTTCTCCTCTCAATAATAATACAGCTAATTCAGGAACTAAGACTCTTATACCCTCTCAAACTGCTGGAGGGTCTCATGATGATCTTCTTGCGGGAACTGCTCCTGTTTATTGGTTAAGTTATATTGATATATCTAAAGTAGATTACTAAAGTGGGTTGCAACACTCCAGATATTTGTGGGCCTGGGCCATGTAGTGGAGTTCTTATAAAAGCTTGCTGCTCTTGTGTCGTTTTCCCTGATTGTGATATAGATGATGATGATAACGGGGGAGATCCGTATTGTCCTGCCCAATGTTTAACTGGGTTTGTTGACGATGATGATGATGATGGTTTTGATCCTGGTGGGGGAGGTCATCCTGATGGGTTTGGTGGAGATTGTGGGGACCCTCCTGATCCTCCTCCTGGGCCTCCTATACCTCCCGATGGTGATGATGAGACTATTACTTACTGGCTTTGTACACAGGGTATTTGTACATCCATAACCCGACCTTCCAGTGTCCCTCCCCCTCCTGGATCCTGGACAACCTTAGGAGCGTGTAAAGCTAATTGCGGTGGGCCAGTTGATCCTGGAGATCCTGGGGGTGGACAGACTACATACTGGATTTGTACACAAATAACTCCTTGGACTAAAAAATGTGTATCTATAACTCAATCCTCAGATTTGCCTCCTCCTCCTGGAGCCTGGACAACCTTAGCAGCGTGTAGAGCTAATTGTGATAGTGGTGGTGGGGGTGGTCCTGGAGGAGGTGGGGATCCTATCTCTGGTGGAGGTATCCCCCCAGGGGGTGGCCCTGGAATTGAGAGGGCTTGTGCGTGTGTTATGGAAAAGACCCCCACAATACAAGGAACCGCTTACAACTGTCCTCAGTGCCCCCCAGGCTGTCGCATTGTAACCGCTACATGGAAACAAAGCTGTCAAAAAGTCCCACTTACAGGACCTCCTTCTCCCCCTAAAAGCTTTGCTGAGTATAGGCAAAAGTATTCAAATGATCAATGTTTTAATGTAAATCAAGGGGATGTACAAAATGATTGTAAGGATTGGACTATTACTAGTAATAAAAACCCTTGTACTGATCCTAATGGTAAGTGTGTTCCTATTAAGATTACTTGGTGCGAGTGTCGGCCTGACGCTACAGGCCCCATAGGTCATTCAGGTCCTTCAGGTCCTAGCGGTCCTAGCGGTCCTAGTTCCCCTGGAAACATGGCTTGGAGATGTGTAGATTCTCTAGGAATTAGAAGTTGTATCTGGACGGATAGATTTGGTCCTAAAGAAACACGATTTACTACTAAACAACAATGTGAAGCTAACTGTATAAAAACTCCACCCCCACCTCCACCTCCTCCTGGAGAACCTGCATGGAGATGTGTGGACACTGGTGGTGTTAAGGGATGTATATGGACTAAGAAATTTGGGCCAGGAGAAACTAGGTATCCTACTAGAGTGGCTTGTGAACAATATTGTCTAAAAGGAGGAGCGGGTCCTCCTACCCCTCCTCCTCCCCCTCCTGGCTGGAAATGTGTAGAGATTGCTGGTAACAAGGATTGTATTAAAACAGATAAGTTTGGAGCAGGAGAAACTTGGTATCCTACTAGAGGTTTATGTAAGAAAGATTGTATAAAATTACCTCCCTTTACTCCTCCAGGTCCAGGGCCTCCAACTCCTCCACCACCCCCACAACCCCCAGAATTAGGTCCTGCATGGAGATGTGTAGATAGTGGTGGAGTTAAAAGTTGTATATGGACTAGTAAATTTGGGCCAGGAGAAACTAGGTATCCTACTAAGGCTATGTGTTTAGGTAATTGTCAAAATGGGGGTGGTGGAGATGATTTCTTTGATGGAGAAACTACGGATATCAGAGATGATACTGGAGCAGGAGGCATAGATGGAGATGGGAATTTTGATAAATCTGATATTATAAATTCTGTAGGAGGAGATTTGTTTGATGATGAAGGTAATCCTCTTTTTGGAGGTTCTCAAGCGTTAACCGCAGACAATTTAAAACCCTCTGATCCAAGTTTAGATCCGTATAGTGATGAGTATAATATAAGAATTTCTAATGATGCTTTCAGAGCTAAATTAGCAACTAGAACCATACAAAAAAGTATCTTAGATAATAATGAGTTATTTAAAGATATTATTAACCAATCTCTTAATACTTTTTTATCCTCTAAACCAAGTGCTTCCTTTGTTCCTTACAATGGAACAACTTTATCTACTTTTATTTATCAAGAAGGGATAATTCAAAACAACTTATCTTCCTATACTAAACAATTGATTAATGCCCTTAATAGTTTTAATATGGCTTCTTTAGATCTTACCCAAATGATGTATAAAGCATTAAAAAGATCTGCTTATACGAATACTTATGAGGGATATGATCATAGTATATTTAAAGAATTACTTGAGTCAGCAGACCAATTAACAGAGCCTATTCCTATTTTGCATAATCAAAGTGTCCCTTCTAGTAATAGGGCTGTTGGATTAGATAGAATAAGAAATAGCAGGTATAGCATGTATGCCAAAAAGACTGCTAATGGAGATATGCAGAGACGAGTCCAAGCTTATCACATGCTTCCCAGTGATTATAATTTAAAAGTGCCTGTTTATACTAGAAGTGGAGTAACAGGGGTGCGAGTGGGGGATGATGATTCTATTGATGTTTTGGCCTGGAGTGGGGTTCATGCTAAAGTAGGAGAAAAAAATGATTACTTAACTGTTAGAAAAAGCTCTGGGGATGAAGTAGGGATAACTTTAAAATCTAGAAGATCTAAAGCTCAAGCGTTTAATTTACCAGATCTTTCTATCATTCACGGTTATTTAAAAAGAGGAAACAAAGGAGATCTTTCTTCCGATCCTAAGTATTCGTTTAATTTATCAGTAAGTACTTCTTATGAGGATAATGTAGAGCTATCTAGTGGGACGGATTTAAAGGCTGCTTACTTAGTAAAAATAACTCCTAGTAGTATTGGTAGTATAGAAGAGGAGATTGTAAACTTTAGACAAACCAGTGCTGTGTATGTTAGTGCTTGGGAGGAGGGGGATGATGATACTTTATTTAATGCTACAGTTTCTTCGTACTCTGGTCCTAGAAATATTATCTATATTGAAGCAGGAGATCCGTGGTGGAATCACTTTTTAAAAACGAGAACATTAACTGCTACTTATCTGGATTTAGATATTGACGGTTTCGATAATTATATTTATCCCAGAAGGGTAAACGTAGATATGTTGTTGGTTCCAGTAGAAAAAATAGATTATAATCTTTTACAAGGGGAGTCGGAACTCACTCAATATACTTCAGAGGGAGTAATAAGAGATGTTAGAATTATGATCTCCCCTCTTTCTAGAGTATTTAATACGGGGTACATAAGTCCTGCTAAAAAACCAGATGAAAAGGGTTGGAATAGTAAAGGAGATGCTTGGGCGACGATGTTTTCTAAAGAGTTTAATGAGGCTACAGTTAAACAAGCTGTGCTTACTAGTGAAGATCCCACTACTAATCAATCTATACTAGGAAGATTCTTCTCAAAAATAGATGAAATTAAAGCAGCCTATAATATAGAAAGTAGTCCAGGAATAGACGCTATCCCACAAGCCGATTTGTTTTCTTTCTTTACGGTAGATGAGGTAGCCCAATATCTTTTCTCAGTACCTCCCCAAATAAGAAATAAACTCTTTGCAGGAGCATATAATAACATCAAGATTATAAATATATTAGATGTAGAGGTTGAAAAAACCTATATATCTTCAGACAGATTACGATCTGGACAGACTAGTTTAGAAAGTTCTAGGTATTATACTAAAGTACCTAATTTAGACTCACATTATTTTGACGATAAGTACGAAGGAGTATTATTTACATATGCCTCGCGCACATAGATTTGGAGATATTGGAACAGGACATAGTTGTTACCCTCCTCGAAATAATAATGGAGGATCTTCTACAGTATTTGTAAACAACAAAGGTTGGCACCGTGTTACGGATGGGTGGCCTAGTCATTGTTGTCCAGGACCAGTCTGCCACCCTGGAAATTTAGCGGAAGGATCTCCTGATGTTTATGCTGATAATTTAGCTGTGGGGAGAGTCGGAGATCCTGTTACCTGTGGGAGTAAAGCATTCGGTGCATCTCCTAATGTTTATGCCAATGGAACAGGATCCCCAGGTGGGGGCCAAATAACTTAGATTATTAAAACATCTAAGCAAAATTAATTATTTTTTATACAAATAAAGGAAACTATTATAAATATAGTATAGAGAACCTACATATACTATGGGAACACTATTCCCAAGTTAAAATACCATAAGGATTTATTATGACAGAATTCATTAAAGTAGACGAGAGCTATATTAAAGCTCTTGTAGAAGATGCTGCGTGGGATACCGCAAGAGTTTCCCTGGTTGAGAGAGGAGGCAAAAGAGGCGATAAGCCTTCTAAAGAAGACGAAGGCGATAAGCCCGACTTCACTACGAAAGCTCGTAAGGGTGACAAGTCTAAAACTAAGCCTGGAGAAGAAGATTTCGAAGGTACTGAGATGAAGGAAGCCGTTGAGGTGCATGAATGCCCTCTCTGTGAGTCCGTTCTTGAAGAGGAGCTTTCTGATGATGTTATCTTTGAGCATGTCTCCCAGATTCAAACAGCTTTACAAGCCTTAGAAGAAGCCTCTGAAGAAGAAGAAGAAGAAGTGGAAGAAGATACTTCTGACGCTCCTGTTTCTAAGAGGGATAAGATGTTAGCTAAGATTCAAACTATGAAAGGTAAGTGAAAGTAGAATGGATATCTCAGTTGGAGATTTTGCAGAACAAGTAATGGCAATGGATTCCTTGCCAAAAGGAAATTCTGCACCTACTTTTAACCCTACTCCTAGTCATTTACCTACAGGACTTGATGATCAAGCCCCAGATATTTCAAGGATTGAAGTACCTAATGATTTTGTTTCTTCTTTAGTAGAGAATCAAGAAAAAGCTGAAGTTGAAGTAGCCCGTGTGGATACACCTCGTATAGTAGAGAAGGTGAAGGTTGATGAGGGTCTTACTGGGTTATTACAAGAGGTTAAAGGTCTTTTAGAGGATCTTAAAGTTCAATTAAACGAGATGAGTACTGTGGGTATGATGGGTGTGGGCCCAGGAAAAGCTCCAAAAGAAGAAGACCCCGAAGACGATAAGCTACAAGATTTATTAACTAAAATACGCAAAAAAAAGACCCGTAAATGATTTCTATTTTTGATATTCTGCATGAGGATGCTTCTAAAGGAAAAGGATCTAAAAAAGGTAGGAGTAAATATACTTCGAAGGAAGGGGCTAAGAAAAAGGGTGCTGTTAAGGCAGCCAAATCTAGAGCCAGGATTTATGATACTATTGCTAAGGCTCTTTCTAGTGGAAAAGTGGGAGAGATTTTTAGCACCGATGGTTCGGATCGTTTATATGTAATCTCTAAAGCAGGTTGGGGATCAAAAAGCAGTGGAAAGATTGCCAAGGGCTTTACCCCAGGAAGCTCTACTCCCTCTTCTGATTTTAGCAGTGTCAAAGCACACGCTGCCCGTACTATGGTGAAACACGGTGCAGTTAAATCAGGACGACTTAAAAAATTATATGGACCAGGGGCCAAGAATAAGATAGACAACTCTAAGAAGAAGGTTAAATAATGTTTATTACAGATACTTTTATTATTGAAAACTTACAAGTTTTAGAGGAGTCTAAAACTACAGGAACTATGAGAATCGCTGGGGTATTTCAAAGAGCTAATACCCCTAACCATAATAATAGGATTTATGAACGAACCCTTTTGGTTAGAGAAATAGGTAGATTAGAGGAGTCTATTCAGGAAAGAAGATTAATGGGGGAATTAGATCACCCAAGCCATGATGCTGTTAAACTTCAAAATGTTTCCCATCTTGTTACTAAACTTAATATGAGAGGTAATGAAATGTTAGGCGAGGCTGAGATTCTTAATACCCCTTGTGGTCAAGTAGCACAAGCTCTTATTAAAGGGGGGGTAAAATTGGGTATCTCCTCTAGAGGAATGGGTAGTTTAACGGAAGGACCTAAGGGACATGCTATGGTTAATGCTGATTTTAAGTTAGTAACCTTTGATTTAGTAGCTGATCCTTCTACTAAGGGGGCTTTCCCAGGGCTTGTAAATGAGAGTAAAACCTCTAAATTTATTGAGGATACTATCACCAACACTTACAGTAAAGCATTGTCTGAAAAAGTTTTTATTACAATGCTTCGTAATGAACTAAACAAAAAATAAAATTTTTTTAAAAATTAATCACAAGTATTATAGATACTTATAACGACTGGAGTTTATACTATGAAATCAAAAAAAGAACAAGTTCTTCCTATTGCAGAATTGTTACCTGAGTCTCTTTCGGAAGCTGCGGTTTCTGAGATTGCTAATCTGGTTAATACTGTTATTACAGAACAAGTAGAAGAAAAAACTCACGAACTAGAAGCAAAAATCAAAGGGTTTATGCGTCTGCGTGTGGATGAGTTAAAAGAGCAAGCCATGAAAGAGTTGCGTGAAGATGAAAGTTTCATTAGAAATGCTGAACTTTTTGAATCCGTTAAAACTGTTATGGCTTTAGAGTTGAGTAAGGACGATGAAGAAAGTGCTATTTCTGAACTCGTTCAAGAGCAGAAGGAGTATGAAGTGGAAGTGGAAGTTCTTACCGATGAACTCAAAAAATCATTTGAAGAAACGGAAAAAGCCCATGCCCAACTTAAAGCTCTTGCTGTAAAAGTTACCAAGCTTGAAGAAGATAAGGTTACTTTGTTAGAGGCAGTCGATGTCTTAGAGGAATCTAGCGAGCAGCCTTTTAAATCTTCTGAAAAAGCAGTCATCATTACAGAGAATGTTGACAAAAAACCTGAGAAATCTCATAGCATTATGAATAATGATTTCTTAACCCCCGAGGTCATGAAGTTCATGCCCTCTAACCCTAATTCTTAAGTAAGGAAATTTCTAAATGTTACAAGATAATTCAGATGTTGTTAATAAGTGGGAACCCGTTCTTGAGGGGATTAGTAATGAGTATACCAAGAAGGTAACTGCTCAACTTTTAGAAAACCAAGCCAAAGCTATCCTTGCTGAGAAGCAAGATAGAGTTGACGAGGCTGATGCTCCGACTACGGTTGGTAAGCTCGGTACTTTTCAGAAATTTGCTTTCCCTCTCGTTCGTCGGGTTTATCCCCAGCTTATCGCAAATAGTATTGTAGGGGTCCAGCCTATGGGTGGCCCTGTTTCTCAGATCTTCTATCTCGGTAATGACCGAGTTGCTGGTGCCTGGGATAGAACCGAAACGGTTTATAGTAAGTATCGTCTTACTTATGGTGGAAATACGGCAAGTGCTAACTTCCGTGCTGCTGATGGTACTCCTGAGGGTAATGTTGATGGTACTGCAACTAATTTTTTCAGTTCTATCATGAGTGATACAACTGGTGCCCCATCTACGACGATGGGTGGTCAGATCGCTGCTTGGCCTGATGCTTCAACCATTCTTGGTTATAGTGTCTCCGCTGGTGAAGCTCTCAAGGATGATGAAATCCCTGAGATTAACATGCACATTGAGCAACAACCTGTTGTTGCCCGTACTCGCAAGATGAGAGCCCTTTGGACTCTTGAGGCTGCACAAGACCTTCGGGCTTATCACAACCTTAATCTTGAGAGTGAGCTTACTGATCTGCTTTCTAAGGAGCTTACCTTGGAAATCGACAGAGAGCTTGTGGAAGACCTTCGCATGATCGCTTATGATCCGTCTGGTCTGACTGGTTGGAACCGTACTGCATTGGATAACGCAAACTCCAATAACTTCGGTCAAACTGGTACTCTTCATACTCCTACCGTTCCTGGTGGTGGTACGGCTGGTAGCAACACTGAGGGCTTTACTCCTACGGAGTACCTGTACGATTTTGCCAATAACAACGCTTTCAACCCTTCGGGCACGAACAGCAATGTTTACCTTGTCGATCTTTCGGGCCAGTTCATTAGATCTTCGAACCCGTTTGCTCCTCAGCACGTTGGTCAGGTCTACGCTAACCTTCTTGCAGCAATTAACTTCGCTTCGAACGATATCTACCGCACCACTTTCCGTGGTCCTGGTACTTGGCTTGTTACCTCGCCTATTATCGCTTCGATGCTTGAGTCTGCTGCCAAGTTAGAAGGTGGTATGGCTCCTTCTGATCGTCCTACGAACATCACTGCGAACTCTATTGAGTACCGTGGTAAGTTCGCTGGTAAGTATGATCTTTATATTGATCCTATGTACCCTGAGGACGAGATCATGATTGGTTACAAGGGTGCTGGCCCGATGGATGCAGGTTACGTTTACTGCCCCTACATCCCGCTTCAGCAACTGCCGACCATTACTGATCCTTCGACCTTCCAGCCCAGGAAAGGTATCCTTACCCGTTACGGTAAGGCTGCTGTTGCTCCTGCTGGTAGATTCTATCGGATCATTAGGTTAGTTGGTCTCTCCAACAACTTCATGTACCAGCCTGGGATCAAGACTGCTCAAAGTACGAGCGGTGGTGCCACTGGTAACTTAGTTGGCTGAGAGTAACTAGGTAGAAAACAAGAAGAGCCAGGAAATAATCTTCCTGGCTCTTCTTTTATACCTATATATTGTAGAGGTATCTCCTATGAAATGTATATATATAGCTAATGAAATATTAGAAATGAAGATTGACGGTAAACTTGTGGTTATTAATAATGGGGATATTGTTGATATCCCCTTTATCCCCAATGATAAGGTAAAAATGTTATTCCCTTACACAGAGCCTAAAATTGAGAAGCCCGTTAAGAAATCAATTTTTTCCCCTACGAAAAGTACCAAGAAAAGTACCAAGAAAAGTACCAAGAAAAAGAAGAGGTAGTTTTTATGAAGTATCTTTATAAAGGGTCTGTTACTACGGTGTTGGTTTTGAGAGGTGATTTGGTAGAAATTACTCCAGGTCAGCTTCTTGATTTACCAGAGGCACCTTCTTCTGATTTTGTATTACAAGAGAAGCCAAAAAAAACCACAGTTCAAAACTCTCCACCTCCGATTAAACGCTCATATAAAAAGCGTACTTCTACAAAAAAGGTAGTAACTGATGGTAGCGACTCCGAAACTAGCAAGTTGGGGGAATAGTTTTAGTAAATACGCTGGTGATAGCGTATTAGCAGGAAAGGCAGATGGTCATTTAGGTGAAAATGAAATCAATTATGAGAAGCTTAATGCTACTACCTTTGCTGATGGAGTAGAGTGGACTCATTTTGAAGAAACTTTAAAAGATTTTATCTTTGCTAGGCTGGGGCATCCCGTAGTGAGAGTGGAGCTTACTCCCTTTCAAGTAAAGACTTGTATAGATGAGGCTGTAGGAACCATGTATAATCATGCTCCCCTATTCTCTACGCAATTCGTAGTTTTTGATGCCTCCGCAGGGATTACTTTGTATAAGTTACCTAGTTATATTTTAAATAATTTAGAGTATGTGGTATACAAGAAGACCCTCCTTAGTATTCAAAGCCAAGGAGGTACTTTAGAATTTGACTTTTTCATTAAATACTTCCAAGACAACTATCTCTTTCAAAACTTTGGAGTAGGGGATTTCTATCTACTTCAACAAAATTTAGAGATGATGAGAAAGGTTTTAGGACAAGAAGGTAGCTTTACGGTCTTAGATAATCGTTACTTACAGCTTGAACCTAAGCCTGTGATGACCCCCCAACCTGTTATCGTTATTTACAGAGCTTTAAATTCCGATACCATTCACCCAGCTTACAGAAACTGGATCCAACAGTACGCTACCGCATGTGCTAAAGGAGTATTAGGACAGATTAGAGGGAAGTATCAGACAGTCCCCTCTCCTGGAGGAGGGGCTAAACTTAATGGAGATCTTTTAATTAAAGAGAGCCAAGAAGAGAAGGAAAAACTTATCAAAAGACTGTTGGATGAATTTGAAGAACCAGCTAGATTCTCTACTTACTAATGTCTAATCGCAACTACACAGTTAAAGCTTCTCCACCCCCTCTTCCTATTTTAGAGGAGCCAGGGGGAGAACTAAACTTTTTTGATCCTACCAACCCAGACATAAATCTCTTTAATTTAATAGATGATGAGATGATTAAGATCTCAGGATCTGAATTATTATATTACAAGTATCTTCAGGGAGATGCTCAATTTGATAAGGTGTATATGGAAGCTAGAAATAAGCCTATTGCTACAGAACCTATTGTTGTATATGGGCATTATGAGCCTAAAGTTTTAGAAGAGAATTTGAGTCAGTTTGGAATTGAACTTACTAATGATCAGATCTTTATTTTTAATAAGAGTTATATTGAACAACGATTACGGGGAGAAATAATTCCTGGGGATGTTATTAAACCTAGATTTCAGGACCAAAAGTATGAGATTTTTGAAGTGCAGGAAGATAGCTTTGAGATTTATGGGGTTTATCATTTAGTTTGTGCTGCTAAACTGCTGCGTGATTCTTCGGATGTTCAGGATACTCCCTTAACGGAGGTGTCTGATAAGATGAGTATACCTGGACCGACCGCTACTATTGAGGAGGAGTATGATGGCTTATAGAGTAAATATGCTGGAGTCTTTCTCAACGGGGGATATACCAACTACTTCTAGCACTTATGCAGAGCCCTATACCTGGGCAAAAAATCAGATCGCATTAAGATCTCGGGATCCTCAAAAAATTCCATTTTTTTATAGAGAATCTTTAAGATTTATGATTTCAAGGCTAGGGGACTTAGTTTATATAAACTCTGAGGATGAGGTTATTCCTATTAAGTGTGTTCATGCAAATCCAGAACGCACTATAGCTAAATTAAAACAAGAAAATAATATCATTCTACCAATCGTTAGTATTAATCAGAACACCTCTGATAATGATGAAAAAAGAAGAAGACCCGAAACCTCTTTAATTACTAATAGTTGGTGGAGTGATAAAAAACAAAGAGCTTTTAGGGTTGTCTCCTTAGCACCCAGGGCTATTACTGTGGAATATGGTATTAATATCTGGGCTAAATACAAGAATAACTTAGATCAAATTGTGGAGCAAATCCGTTTGATGTTTAACCCTCATCTGATAGTAGATACCAAATACAGTAATGTGGCTCATGCTTTTTTAGATATGGAATCGGATAATTCTACCGTAGAGTCTAGCGACAGACAGGATAGGATAATCAGGAGAACTTTTAAGGTAAAGTTAGAAGCTTATATCCCTAATCCAAAATTTTTAATTACCTCAACGGGAGAAATTGAGGAATTTAATTCAGAAACTACATTATATTAAAAATTATTGTACAAAAAGGGTTAGAAGAATCCTAAATATATTGGAGCTTAGTTATGAAACAAATTACGAATACTAGTCTACAAAGTTGGAGTCTCCCTTTTAGGACTCCCCAAGGAGTAAAGAGTTATTACCTTATGCCTAAACAGGTTATTAAGGTTCCTGCTTCTTACATTACTGATCATGTGCTGAGATTTGAACAACGAAAACTCATCGCAATAAGAAACGCTTAATAGGAGAATATAAATGGCAAATTTTGTTAGCCCAGGTGTCTATGTTATAGAGAAGGATATTTCTGATTATCCTGCTTCAATTAATTCCTCAGTAGTAGGGATTGTTGGTTTTGCAGGAAGAGGGCCTATCGCTGGTCAGAGTGGGCAGAAGGCTACTTTAATTACTAGTATACAACAGTTAATTGATATTTTTGGAAAGCCCTCAGAAGATATTAAAGGTCAAGCTATTGAAGGGGCGCAAGAAATCTTAGAGACTACCACCTCTATGAGATTCATTCGTGTTGCTGATGCTACTGCTACTGAAGCGTCTGCTGCTGTTACCTTAGGGGGATGTCCTGCGGTTACAGTAAGCGGTACTGAGGCCAATCCTATTAAAGTTGATCCCGCTGATACGGGTATGGAGGTTATTGGTGGGGCAGATTTGGGTACTTCTGATGTTAGAATTATTGCTACTTGTTATGATGAGTTGAGAGCCGCTACTATCAGTTCTAAAACTTATGATATTCCTGTAGGTACTCTTAGTGTATCTGCCTCTAATGGTGGTACTACTATGAAAGGATTAAGTAAAGTCTTAGGTGGTTCTATGGATGCAGATAGGATTGGGGTCTTTTCGGATTCTAGTTCTGTTGATGCTTCTACTTTCATTGTTAATCCTGCTGCTGGTGGACTATGCAGTATGGAATTAAGTGCGGGAATTAAAAATGATGCTGGAGTTTATGTTGCAGGGGCTATTTTCCAAGTTGTTGATCACCAAGGGAATTGGGCGGGTGATCCTATAGCCTCTGTTACTGCTTCTGGACTGAGTATTACAACTACGGATGCTGCTTATCTTGTTCAAAGTCTTTGGCCTGGAGCGGGGTACAATGCTGGAACAGAAACTGGTGGGGGAACCAGTGGGATGTCTTTTGAAGTGCAAGTAAATGGGGCTACTACTAATGTGGATCAAGTAAATAACTTAGGAACTGCGGTTGAAAACTTTAAGGCTGGGATGTTATCTTCTGCTTTCTTAGAGGATAGTATTGGAACCACTTATGATGGAAGAACCTCTGATTATGTTACTGCTGCTATGGACAAAGATGAGGGTACTGTGGTTGATGTAACCGCTCTTACCTCTTTTGAAAAGCCCTTAAAAGATTTAGGAGCCTTAGGTACTTTAGGGGGTAGTCAAGGAGGAGTTGCTACTGTTGATTCTAACCCACGCTTTGCTAAATTAGTTCAAGGTACTTATAATTTAGCTGGAGGTTCTAATGGAATCCCTGCTACGGATAATGGTGTGGCTACGGCTGTTATAGGTGCGGTGGAAAGTGATGGCGGTAAGACAGGTATTGAAGCATTAGATGATGATGTTCTTAACATTTCTCTAGCTCTTGCTCCAGGCACTGGGGTAGGAGATCTTCAAACTGTTCAAAATGCTTTGATTACTAAAGCCGAAGCTACTAGCAATTTCTTAGCCCTGCTCTCTCCTCCTTACGCTGTTGGCAGACCTGGGGATGCAATTGATTGGACTAATGGTTTCTCTACTACGAGGGATTCAGCGATTAATAGTTCTTATGCAGCCATTTACTGGCCTTGGCTCCAAGTCTTTTCTGTAGCTGATGGTAAAAACCGTTGGCTTGCTCCAGAGATCTTTGCAGCAAGACAGATGACCTACACTGATGAGGTTGCAGACCCTTGGTGGGCTCCTGCTGGCTTCGTTAGAGGTCGTTTAACTAAGCCTACGGATGTGGAAGTGATCCTCAACCAAGGAGATAGAGATTCTATGTACTCTGGTGGTAACTGTATTAATCCAGTGGTTAACTTTCCTCAAAATGGTATCGCTATCTTTGGACAAAGAACTTCTCAAAGACAGCCTACTGCGTTAGATAGAATTAATGTTAGACGCTTAATGATTTACATTAAGAAGGTTATTCTTGCTTCTACTCAAAGACTTGTCTTTGAGCCTAACGATAGATTTACTTGGGCGAGAGTTGAAGATTTAATTAACCCTCTGTTAAGTGATATAACAAATAGAAGAGGCATCACTCAGTATAAGGTAATTTGTGATGCATCAGTAAATACTCCAGTGCGGGTTGATAGAAATGAAATGTGGTGCAAGGTACTGATTAAACCCACCAAGACCGCAGAGATGGTTATCTTTGAATTGAACCTTACCAATCAATCTGCACAATTTTAAGGAGATTATAAATGCCAGTTAATAATTATTATGTAAATGAAGACGATGCAGCAGGAAACAGAGATCAATTAGGCAACGGTCTTCCTGTGATTTCGCAGGGGTTAGACTCTGTACGGACTTACCAATGGGAAATGCATTTTCAGGGAGTTCCTGGTCAAGATACGCCTATAGAAAGGGAGCTAGTGTTGGCTTGTAAGCAATTAACAGCAGTTGGATTTACTTTTGAACCTATTGAAGTGCATCGTGTTAATGATAAAGTTTTCTACCCTGGGAAGGGTCAGACAGAAGAGCTTACGGCTACTTTTGATAACCTTTATCAACCTCAAGTAGCGGCATCCCTTTGGCGTTGGTACTCTCGTATCTACAACCCTTTGACTGGTAGATTTTTAGGGAAAAACGCGGAATTTGATCCAAGTACGAAGGGTGGTTCCTCCTTTAAAGCAAATGTATGTACCATTATGCAGCTAAATGCACAGGGCCAACCTCATTCTCAAACTAGACTCTACGGAGTGATGCCTATTTCTTGGAAGACTGCTGAGTTTAATTATAGTACTAACGAGTTTCACACCATTGAAGTGGTATTTAGATATGATTTCATGGAGCAGACAGATAGGACTCAAATGAATACCTTCCCCTCTCCTATGAACGCTAATATCTAAAATTAAACAGTTTTAATAAATAAATAACAAAAGCCCAGCCTAGAGTTATCTTCTGGGTTGGGCTTTTCTCCTATAATAAACTATGGACTACTACTATTCATTGTTAGAAAGTTACGAACTCCTAAAGCGCAGAAAGTTTAAATTATCTCTTCGGGAGGACGAGGAACAGGGAGAGAGGGTTGCAGATGCTGACTCTCTGATTAAAGCTATGGTAGGACAAGCTCCTGGATCAACAAAAAAGTTTGCACATCCTCACGATCCTAAGAAATCTGCTACAGCAGAGGTTACAGATAACAGCTTTATTAAAGTAAATTTTGGGAAAGGCTTTGGTAGGATTCTTGCAGATGCTAAGTCTGGGAAATTAGTAGGGGCTCGCACAAAAGCAGGTCAGGACACTATGAAGGAGTTGGAGCAGTGGTTTGGTGGCGGTGCGCCACAAGCAGGGCAGCAAGGTGCGGGAGAAGAAGAGGAGGAGGGAGGAGAGGCTCAGGGGGAGGAGCTTGTACCAGACGAAAGCCCCGCAGAAAAAGCAGCAGACTCATTAGGAGATACTTTAAGTAAAGTTCGTTCTAATGTAGCAGAGGATGAACCTCAGAGTGATGATCCAGAGATAGAAGATGAGGAGGAGGAAGAGGAGGAAGAGGAGGAGGAAGAGAAGTGGTTAGAAGAAACAGAAAGATTAAAACAAGCTGCTGCTAACACAGGTATGCTGACTGGTATTGATGAGGAAACTATTGTAGAAACCTTTAATGGTGTGAACGATCTTTTAAGATTAGGGGATGACATAGCTAACAACCCAGGCATGGCAGAGAAGATGGGGTTCTCTCAACAAATTAATGACTTAATTGAAAATTATAAAATAACTAAAGATGAAGATGGGTGTCTTTATTTTGATGATATAAATATAGCTCTTTGTGGTGGGGATACTCCTACCGCTAAAGCTTTAGCAGAGTTCGCTCCCCAACTAGAAGAGGTACAAAGAAAAGATAGAGAACAAAATGGTAAAGCTAGTGTTGCTAAAAGCATACCAAAGAAACCGATGAGTCAAGGAAGGAAGGATGCTATTAGAGGGGTAGCTATTGAGGATGCAGACAACTTAGCCCCTATGTTAGAGAGGTGCTTAGGTCAGAAGAGCCGACAAAAGATGGTGGAATGTGCTAAAGCTTTTAGTACGGAGGTTTTTAGTGCTATTAAATTGCGAGAAGACTGGGAGCAGTGTAAAAAAGATAAGAAAAATAAGAAGGAAGGGGCTAAGAAATCTTGTGGAAAAAAGGTTGGAGCTAGTTTTAAAGAGGTGTTAGAATCATTACAGACTGGACTGTTAGCAGACGATAGTTTACTTTTAACTTCAGAAGAAGAGAGGTTTGATAGAGAAGCTACTAATTTTATTATTGATAGATTAGTTCAACAGTCTGATGGGAAGTTAAGTAGAGAAGATGCTAAAGCTTTTGTAGAAAAGGTAGTGGCAGAAGATAACGGACCTAAAGCACTTCTTTTAGTGGTGCTGGCTAATAGAAAGTTTTCTGCTCAAGTTCATGGGGATATTATTCCAACCCGTACTAAGGGGGTGGGTCAAGGACAGGAAAGTGGAGGAGAGGGAGGAGAAAAAAGAGATTCAAATGTTATAGGTGCTAAAAAAGATGTTGAAGATATTTACTGTCCAGGAGAGGGGGGATTAGAACCCAATCCTAAAAAATTAAGGACACAATTAATCAATAATATTAAAAAGAATATTTTAAGTCCCGAACAGTTAGATCATTATGCTACTAAATGTGGGAAGAAGCCTAAAGACAACAGAGAAAGAAATAAAAATGTAAAAGAAGCAATTGGTAGTATGATTAAAGATGGGGTGGGAGAGGATAAGGGATGTTTAGTTATAGGAAGAGAACCTAAGACTCACACTAAGGCTACAAACACTTCCACTTTGGGGGAAATGTCACACCAAAAGCAAAGAGAGATGTTTAGTTATCTTGGGGAGAGGGGTAGTAGTCAGTTAAAAGACCAAGAAATAGAGAGGCTAAAGGTTGTAAAGACCACTCTAGAAGAGTGTGTAGGTGCGGGTACTACAGCCGAAGCTGTAAGGTTTATGGATGATATAGCTCCTCGATTAGACAGAGTGGAAGCTATACTAACTCCTGGAAGTTGGGTTGAGGGTGAGGATGGGAAAGCTATGGAGGGTGCTTCAGAAGGTTACATAGATCAATGGCTTAATAATAAGAAAAAGCCCGATGAGGACGATAGAACAAGAGCCGAAGAAGCAAAAAAATGTTTAAGGAACGAAGGAGCGGGGACCGAGGAGGGTAAGAAATCTTGTAAACATTTAGATAAATTAAAATTCGAATTAAAAAATTTAATAATGAATCGTGAGTTGGATAAGTATACAGACGCATCAGGGGTTGTGTTTGGTAGAGGTAAAGCCTTTTTACAGTTGATGTACATATCTATAGCTGGCTCTGACCAAGAAGTTCTTAATGAAAAGAGAGGGTTAGAGGATAATATACAAAGGGCTGGCTTACGCAATGCTGAAGTTGAAGCTAACCTTGGCAATCCAAAGATGCAGTTTAAAAGAAATAAAATAACTGTTGAGGGTCAACCAGGGATTACAGGACAACCTGGGCGAACACAAGTCGATGACCCAGAGGGAGAGGAGCGCACAGCATGGGGTGGAACTGCTACTGTTGTAGACCCAGACATGGATAGGAAAAATCAAAATAGAGCCACTCTATCTCCAGAAAGAGGTGAGTATAAAGTAAGGACTGGTGGTGCTAAAGATTTATATCGCCAACTTGGTGATGAGGATACTGCCGAGGAGGCTGCTCGACACCGTGCCAAAGGTATGGTGAAGAGGGATGGGAAGTGGGTTAAAAGAGAAAAAGGTGAACCAATAGAAGATATGTTTGTTCAATTTTTACAAGGCCAGCAGAGTCTTCTTGAAAAACTTCTTAATCAAACCACATAGAATCCCAGCACTTTAGAATTTCTTCGAACAGATATACTTTATATTTTTTGTTATCGTTATGGATTTCTATATATTTATCTATATAAAAATCATTACTTGAAGGTACTATAGCTAGAGTCTTTTGTCTGTCTTGTTTAAAGATAACCATTGGCACCTTATTACATTTTTCTGAATCTTTTTCACATTGTTTTATGAATTTCCAGGTATCTGAGCTATAATTATATAAACTATATAAGTTTTCTTTATTGTATCCTTTCTTACATTCTATACAATATTTAAATTTAATAGGGGTTATTAGATCTCCATATATCTTTAAGTACTCTGGTAATGTATGGGTAGTAGCAAAGGCCCCTGATCCAGGGCTTCTACAGAACTCTTCAGTTTTAAAACGATCATTGAATATCTTTGCTATCTGCCTTTCAAAAGTGCTGCCCTTCGCCCTGCTGTTCTTGCGCTTAGGTTTTTTGCGAAGGTTAGATAAATCGTAATTGTCTTCCATAAGTGTTGGCCTCGTACTATAATAGGGGGAATTGCCATGACCCAAGATCTCAAATTTGAATTCCACCCCGATGAGTGGAAGATTAAAACCTTTGAACGGAGTAGAAGAAGAATGAAATTTCAAGTAAAATTAAATCAAGAAGAAGCTGCGGCTTTTACTAACTTTGCTAATAGTGTGAAGCCTGACAATGTTCAGATGAACGACTTCGTGCGGTCTATCTTTTTCGCAGGGATACGCTCTATAGAAGAGAGTATTACGAGCAACCTCGTAAAGCACATGGAAGAGAATAGGTCTGACTATGAGGCTTCTGGGTTTACCTTCGATGAGGAAGGGAATCTAACAGGTGTTGATGAAGAGATTGCCGAAGGTTCTGTAGAAGTAGTTGAATAATTAATGTACACACCTATTTTCTTGAAAACAGAAAATCAATTAAACAAACTTGTTCGCCAGCAGAAAAGGACGAGAGAACCGTTATCAATTCTCTTCGTGTCTTTATGGGATAAGTTCTCTAATGATTTAGTTGAAAAGCTTAAAAAAAGTACAGGTAAAAAACCTGTGTATATTGTAAACAGCTTTACAATGCCCCATGCTTTTGTTATTTTTCACACAACTAAACTTCCTCACCTAGTAACCCTAGGTAGAAGGGAATTAAGATCTGAGGATTACTTATCTCAAATCTATCGAAGTTTAGGTCTAGAATCTCCTAGACGGTCTTGATACTCTTCCAGCTTCTTTTGGTACTTTTTATTTTTAGTGTACAGTAGCTTTAGATTATTTACTATTACTGTTGTAAAATAATTAAACGCACTTCCCTTGGAAGGTTTGAAGTTCTTAAGAGTCTTAAGTATTAGTAAAAAACATTCTTGTTTCGCATCGTCTTTATCAATTTTAAATTTAAAACTTTCTATGATGTTAGTTATCAAGAGATCAAATAGGGCCATTAACTCATCCTCGTACTCACTTGGATTTTGTAAGTACAATGGTATGATTTCTTCAAATCTTTTATTGTTAATGTAATGCATCTTCTTACCCATACCCTATAATAGCGTTATGAAAGAGCTTGAAAACCTTTACTCTGGTCTTAAACCTACTTGTAGTAATGATTTATGCGAAGGATGTACGGTTTTATCTCAGAATAAACCAGAGTATTCTTTCATGGATTATGAGAAGTTATCTCAGGGAGATGTTCTTTTCGTCGCAGACTCGTTCAAATATAAGTACGGATCTATGAACCCTTTCTCTAACAAAGAGAAGAAGTTATTGGAAAGTTTATACCCAGCTAGGGTGCAGTATACTGCCTCTATTAAATGCCCCTCTGTTAAAGAGGGAGATATGTCTCCTAATAATATGAATTCATGTAGGAAACACTTAGAAGCTACCGTAGATAAAGTAAAGCCGCGCCTAATCTATGCTTGTGGTAATTTAGCCATGAAGATGTTGGTTAAAAAGAGTGGCATTATGAACAAGAGAGGTTCTTCTTATGAATACACTACAGATAGTGGGCATTCTTGCGTTGTTGTACCTATCTATCACCCTTATTCTGTTCTTAAAGAACCGAGTCATAGATATCTATTTGAAACGGACATACGAAATGCCTACGAAAAATACATCCTCGGCAAAGAAAGCCAAGGAAATTTCACCTATAAGTTGGTGGGGGAGATAGAAGAGGTAGAAGAATTAGCTGACCTCTTATCAACTACTGACGACACAGTAGCTATTGATATTGAGACGACTGGGCTGAATTTCCTTACGGATAGTATTCAGACGATTGCTTTCTCTTCTAAGGATACTAACTGGGTAATTCCTCTGGACCATAAGGATAGCCCCTTCCGTAAAGGACAACCACATTACGCTAAGGTGTGGGTACTTCTCAGGAAGATGTTAAATAACCCTAACAATAAGAAAGTATTTCACAACGCTAAGTTTGATCTTAAGTTTCTTTTAAACTATGGAATTGAGGTTTGTAATGCGTGGGATACAAAGGTGATGCACCATTTTATTAATGAGAACGCACCGAAAGGATTGATGGACCTCGTAAAACTATACTTTTCTGATGAGTTGGAGAATCTGTAATGCTTACAGTTAATAATCCTAAGACTTTTGATTGGGCTAACATGGCTCTTTCTGATTGCGTGGAAGGGAATGCGGCTGATGCGTATTTTACCCTCAAAATCTTTGATCTCATTAGCGAGAAGCTATCAGAGATGGGGATGGATAAGATTCTAGAAAATTTAATCATGCCAGCACTCCCCATGTTTGTTGATATGGAGTACAAGGGCATGAATGTTTCGGAGAAACAACTTAAAGTTGTGGGAAAACAATTGAGAGATGCTAATATCAATGAAGAAGATAGCCTATACTCTTTCGATGAGGTAAAAACTTCTGATAATCTGTCTTCAAATAACGATCTGATTGAGATATTATATACCAGAGAGGGGGCGTTTGAGATGTACCCTCCTGATAGGACTGGGAAGGGGGCACCATCCGTATCTGCTCCCACTTTAAAACTATTACTAGCACAGATAGAAGAGGAACTGGAAAAACGTGGGTAAGTGGAATTATAGGGACGAAGGTAAAAGGATTAGCCAAGCCCTCCTCCAAGAGAAAAGTACCGAAGACCTAAGAAATTCGCAAAACTTTATCAAAGGTCTTTTGGAGCTTCGCAAGTCTCAAAAGCTGGAGAAGACCTATATCAAAGGAACCTCCAACGCTATTAAGTATAATGAGAGACCGAAGGTTTATGTAGATTATAGGTTTGATGGTACTGCTACAGGTAGGTTGTCTTGTGCGGCGTATTCAGCCCAAAAGGCTATGGGGGTCTCGTTCCACACCTTACCCAGAGAAACGAAGAACAATATTCGTAGTTTGTTTGTAGCTCCTAAGGGGTATAAGTTTATTACTATTGACTACGCAGCGATGGAGCTTAGAGTTCTAGCTCATATTGCCAAGGAAGGTAATATGCAAACAGCATTTAATAATGGAGAGGATCTTCATACTTATACTGCTAGGATGCTATTTAATAAGCAAAAAATCTCTAAAGAGGAGAGGCAAATTTCCAAAGCAGTTTCTTTCCTTATTGTATATGGGGGAGGAGCGTTTAATTTAGCCGAGACGACAGGTATTTCTCTCCCCAGAGCCAAGAAGATCATTTCTAATTATAAGAACGTGTACCCAGGAATCTTTGAGTATATGGATTTCGTGAATAATTATATTAAATCTAATAAATATGCGTATACTATTTTTGGGAGACGACGAAACCTCCCTAACGTAGAATCCAGGGACTTCTCTGTGGTCAATCGTGCGCTCCGTCAAGGGCTTAACTTCACCATCCAGTCCACCGCATCAGATATCCTCTTATGTGGGCTCCTAGGAGCTTACAGGAGGCTTAGAGAGGAAGCTGTGGAAGCTCACCCAGTAGCTACAGTCCACGATAGTATAGAAGTTGTATGTAAAGCTAATCATGTTGAAAAATGTCTAGAAATTCTCTATGATGAGCTTGTAAACTACCCCTTTGTTAAGGAAAATTTTAATATTCATTTTGATGTGCCGTTAGCTATTGATGCTGAAGTCGGCTCTTCTTTTGGTGACGGCCAACCCGTAGAATTTAAGGATGGAAAACCCCTATGGAGATAGAAAACATACTACATCACGGTTCGGTAGAGTTGATGAGCCGTACTTGTAATGGAGATTTACTGGTTGTAAATGCAGCTAGGTGTTCTTTTGATAAGGAGCATGAACTTTATGATCACAAAACTGATACAAAACTTATTAATTATCTGGCGGCGAATGGACATTTACTGCCTTTCCGTCATCCTGTATGTACTTTACGCATCGTCGCGCCTATATTTGTACTGCGTCAGCTAGGTAAGCATCAGGTAGGGTTCTCTTGGAGTGAGGTTTCTCGTAGGTATGTTAGCTCAGACCCAGTATTTTATCACCCCTCTACTGATGAGTGGAGAGAAGCTTCCGCTGATGTAAAGCAAGGTAGTTCTAAGGATCTTCTCCCTAATCATGATGCGATTGAGGCAGATAAGGAGTTAGAAAATATCTATGATTCTGCTTACCATGCTTATATTAATATGTTAGATCTAGGTGTTTGTCCTGAACAAGCTAGAATACTTCTTCCCCAATCTATGTTTACTACTACCGTAGTAACAGGTTCTCTCCTTGGTTGGTATCATCTGTGTAATATGAGAACTGAAAGGCATACTCAAAAAGAGACACAGGAGTATGCCTTGGCAATCTCTGAGATTATGGAAGAACTCTTTCCTGAAAGTTGGGCTGCCTTATGCGAATTCTCTTATTAACTGATCTTCATTTTACTGACAAGCCTAAAGGGTTGTTAGATGCACAGAGAAAGTGTATCATTAGAATTATCCAAGAAGAGAGACCACAAGAGGTTATCATCATGGGAGATCTGATGATGTATAGAAAGCCATCTCCTAGGGTGCTTCTTGCTCTTAAAGATATTGTAGACTGTTTAGAGAAAAAGGATATTCCTCTTACTGTTCTAAGAGGAAACCATGATAGTGAGACTAAAGCTGATGATGGAATCACTGCTCTTAGCCTATATAATTACCATGCTGATGTGATTACCGAGTATGAGGTAGACCATCAGTGGAGGAGGGCTTGGATTCCTCACTATGAAGATGAGAATTATATTAAAAAATTGCTTAAAGAAATTCCTGAAGGGTATACAGTATACGGTCACTTCGGTTATTATGGTTCCCTTAACTCTGTTGGGGACGCTGATTTTAATATTAAGTTGTCTGATTTTCGTACTCCTACTTTTCTGGGTCATGTTCATGGATACTTGGAGAAAGAAAATGTTACAATTTTAGGCACTCCATACACTACAAATTTTGGAGAAGCTTTTAAGGATAGTTTTTATGCTATTGTAGAAGATGATAATAATAAAGTAACATTACGCACTCTTCATCATGGTCCTCGTCACTTAGTATATGCTGCCAAGGATATTGAAGATAACTTGGAGGATATTAATGACCCAGAGTGGTTCACCATGCTCCGTATCCTTGTGGACGTAGACCATCACCCTATTCCATACGATAAGTTGAGGGTGCCTTATATTGATGTTAAATATAACCCCGTGTTTAATGAGGAGGAGGTCTCCTCTTATGAGCCTGAGAGAAACTTGTTCTCTATTAATGAGATGATTATTGAAGACTATGTTGATGGAGCTAATTCTATAATTCCTAAAGAAGTTTTAATGAAAGGCTATAGGTCTCTTCAAGATGAAGATTGAAAAAATTAAGATACAAAATTTTTATTCTTTTAAAAACCAAGAATTTTCTTTAGGAGACTATAGTGGTCTGACCTTAATTAAGGGAATTAATAAAGATACTAAGGGCTCCAACGGGTCAGGCAAGAGTGTTTTAATTGAAGCTGTTTACTTTGGTCTTACTGGTAAGACTATCCGTAAAAGTACAGAAGATAGCTTGGTTAATAATCAAGCTAAGAAGCATTGTTTGGTAGAGGTACATCTTACCCACAACGATCAGTATGTGGTAATCACTCGTAGAAAAAAACCTACTAAGCTTGAGTTCTTAGTGGGGGAGGAGAATAGAACTCAACAATCAGTTGCAACTACACAGGCTGCTATTGATTCCTTCTTGAATATTAACCACAAGGTTCTCCTAGCCTCCATGTTCTTCGGACAGTCTAACGATGTTAATTTCTTAGACTGTAGTGCTGATGATAAGAGAACTATTATCAGAAACTTTTTGAACTTGGATGATATCTTTGAGATGAGGGATAGGATTCGCACCCTTAAATCCTCTTATTATCAAGATGCTAAGACTAAAGATGCCGTTATAGAAGAGAACCAAAAGAATATAAACCTCCTCAATACTAAAATTACTAAACTTGAAACAGCTAAGGAACAGTACAGTAGGTTTGAGGATTACCCCACCTCTTTAACTTTAGAAGAGATAATAAATACTGAGAAGGAAGTAGAAGCCACTAAGTGGCAAATAACAAAGCTAAAAGACAGAATAAATAAAAAACAACAATCTATTAAGAAACTTAAGAAGGTATTACAAACTCCTTTTAAAGAGAGAACTTGTTGGAGTTGTAATCAGCCACTAGCTTCGGAGACTGATGATAGTATTACCAATCAGATTAATATACAGCAGGTAGACTTGAGAGAACTAGAGAGAGGTCTTAAGCACCAACAGGATACGATTATGGAGGTGAGTATTTCCTCCAAGGACTATGCTCAGTTTCTAGACTATAGAGAACTTTGTAGGGATGAAACTAATTATAATACGATTAAAGAAGAGTTTAGTAATTCCATAGCCTGTGCCCAGAAAGCTAAGGAAGAAAGTAAACTACAGTACGAGGTAATGAGGTTCTGGGAGAAGGCATTTTCCGAACAAGGAGTTATTAAATATATAATAAATAATGTTTTAGAGTACTTTAATGAAAGGTGTAATTATTATGTATCATATTTAACAAATTCTAAATATTCTGTAGAATTTGATCAAGAATTAACCGAAAAAATTGAGACAAGTGGGAGGCTTCTTTCGTATATATCTTTGTCGGGTGGAGAGAAGAGAAAAGTAAACCTAGCTATCATGTTGGGTTTAAAAGATCTTCTTCTGCTTACGGATAAATCTCATGTAGATTTGTTATTCTTTGATGAGGTAGCAGAAAACATAGATGAAGAAGGAGTGCAGGGGTTGTTTCAACTTCTTCAAGAAATTAAAAAGAATAAAACTATTTTTATTATAACTCATAATAAACATTTGAAAACTCTTTTGGATTCCTCCAAACGAGTCACTATTATTAAACACAAAGGTATCTCTAAAATTAAGGCATAATATGGCAAACGCAAATCTAAACGAACTCGGTCAGGAAATTTTTGAAGCAAGATATGCATACCCTGGAGAAACCAAGTGGTCTGAACGCTCTAAGGTTATTGCTAAAACAGTAGCCTCCGCAGAAAGAGATGAGGAGAAAGAAAAAATTGAAAAATACTTCTATGAAGCTATCGGTTCGGGAGACTTTATCCCTGGCGGGAGGATTATTTATGGTGCTGGTCGTAATAGGGGCCATCATAACCTGCTTAATTGCTATGTCATTAACCCAGAAGACAGTGTGGATTCTATCGGGAAGACCGTCCAAGATATGTATAGAATCTCC
>Ga0080013_1000462_pt1 | contig 57480 bp, 60 predicted proteins | sample ETNvirenome_6_85_FD_69236 | JGI IMG/M metagenome (GOLD analysis project Ga0080013, IMG submission 69236) | Marine viral communities from the Pacific Ocean - ETNP_6_85 (SPADES assembly) (version 2) | ecosystem: Environmental > Aquatic > Marine > Oceanic | place: Pacific Ocean | collected 2013-06-19 | reverse complement strand
TACGGGTCGTCTTCGCATCAATGGTACTCCTGTTCATTATGACTCCTTTATCAATAATATTTTGGTTGGTCACGATAGGGCAAAAAAAGAAGGTGCAGAATATAGTTGGAAAGTTATAAGTTATAAGGCTCTCCAGGGTGATGGAACGCCACTTTGGCCTGATTGGTTCGGCAAAGAGGAAATGGAAAGAAAGAAAAAGTTTTATATAGATTCTGGACAGCCACAAAAGTTCTTCCAAGAATATATGATGGAAGTACAAAGTGCAGAAGATGCAATCTTCACTAGAGAGCATATAAAATATTGGGATGGAACTTTTACACATGACGATGAAACAGGGCTATCATATATTACAACCATCGAAGGTGACGTTAAACCAGTCAACGTTTTCGCAGGAGTTGACCCTGCTACGGATTCTGTTAGGAGGGATAGCGATTATAGCGTTCTCATCTTTGTGGCTGTTGACGCTGACAACAATTGCTATGTCCTTGATTATGTTCGCAAGCGGTCGCTACCTGTACTCGGTATACCAGGAGAGAGTAAGAAAGGTATTGTTGACTACATGTTCGACTATAATGGAATATACCACCCCAGTCTTTATACGGTTGAAGACACTACTATGTCGAAACCAATCTTTCAAGCTTTGGTATCGGAAATGCGTAGAAGGAATGACTTCAGTGTTAAGCATATTGCGGAAAAGCCTGGTACGCGTATGTCGAAGCGTGATAGAATACAAGAGATCTTGGCACAAAGGTTCGCAATAAGAAGTATGTATTTAAAGAAAGAACATTATGACTTACAACATGAGATTATAACATTCGGTCCTCGTATGGGACATGATGATGCAATTGACGCTCTTGCATATGCTTGTAAGTATGCACATCCACCAAAACATTTTGGACAGGATGAAAAAGGAAACTATTATAAAAAACAACCTAAAGTAAAAAGCTGGGTTGTAGCTTAGGAGGTAGATATGGCAAAGAATAGACCAAGTATATTAGATATAGCACCAGCAGTACAGGATAAAACTAGGGTTGGTGGACTTATGGAAGATATTGAAGTTCCAGGTGGAGAGTTTGCTGATATAGATATTATGAAAGAACAGATGATAGAAATGGGATTCCCTCTTGGGATGATTAGTGATTTTTTTGAAAAAGCTAAAGAAAATCCTACAAAATACGATGCAGATATAAAGGAAATGACTAAAATGTTGAAATCAAATCCAGAAGCTATGAAGAAGCTTCAAGGTGCTTTTGGCCAACAGACTCCAGGAGGAGAAGGGTATCCAGAAGATCTTGGAGAAGGTATGGGTGATATGGGAGCATTTTAATGGCTAAAGTTACTAAAAAGAAAAGATCTGAACAGGTAAAGCAGCTATATCAGAATTCTAATAATGCTTTCAGGCGTCAGTGGGAGTATATAAATCAGAAAGGTTTTGATTTTTCTAATGATAATCAGCTTACAGATAATGAGAGAGATGCTTTAGAAAGTCAGGGTATGCCTACATTTACTATTAATAGGATTGCTCCTGTTGTAGAGATGTTAAACTTTTATGCAACTGCTAATACTCCTAGATGGCAGGCAGTTGGAGTAGAAGGTAGTGATAGTGATGTTGCTGCTGTTATGGCTGATCTTATGGATTATGTATGGTATGGCTCTGATGGTACTTCTTTATACGCAAATGCAGTAAATGATGCTATTACAAAGAGCTTAGGCTTTCTATTAGTATCTGTTAGTCCAGATTCTGATAATGGAATGGGAGATGTTACAGTAAGTCAACCAGATCCATTTGATATATATGTAGATAATAAATCAAGGGATCTCTTGTTTAGAGATGCTGCTTATATTTTAATTAGGAAGATATTATCTAAAACTCAATTACTTAGTTTATTCCCAGAGTATAAGACCAAGATAAGTAAAGCTCAAGGTGAGTATAATGAGAATTTTGGCTATTCAGAAAAGTCTCTTGGAAAGATGGATCAAAAGGATTTTCATTATAAAGATTTTAATGCAGGGGATGCTTATAAGTCTGATGGAACGCAGGATGATCTTGTAGAACTTTTTGAAGTTTATGAGAAAGTAAAGGTATCCTATATAAATGTCTATCATAAAGTTCCACCTAATAGCGAGCAACTACAACAAATTAAACAACAAACTGAAGTAATGCTACAAGAACTCCAACAGGAGTTGCAAGTTCTTTATGAGGAAGAGGTTACAAGACTTCAAATGGGAATGCAAAGTGGCGAGATATTAGAGTCAAGATTTCAACTTGAAGTACAAAAAGCTCAAAAGAATATGCAGGAACAGCTAAAGTCTGGAGAGCAGGAAATTACTTCCAACCTTCAAGCTCAAGTAGAGAGAATAGAAAATTTAATTATATCGGAAGAAGAATTTAAACTTCTTATTAAAGAGAAGAGATTTTCTGAAAATGTAGTAGATACTATACAATTTTTTAATACAAGGATAAAACAAACCGTTGTAGCTGGTGATCAAGTTCTGTTTGAAACAGTTATGCCAGATTCTATTACAGAATATCCAATTGTACCTTTTCATTATAAATGGACTGGTACTTGCCTTCCCCTATCTGCAGTTGCTCCACTTATAGGAAAACAAAGAGAAATTAATAAAGCACATCAATTAATGGTTCATAATGCCTCTCTTGGTAGTAGCTTAAGATGGTTGCATGAAGAGGGTTCAATTGATGCTGAATATTGGGAGCGTTATTCTAGTGCTCCTGGAGCCCTATTACCAATACGGCCAGGGTCTACTCCTCCGACCCCAGTCATGCCTGCCCCACTAAGTAACGCCTTTTTTGGCGTAGTACAAGAGGGTAAGACTGATATGGAATACCTTGCTGGGATTTATTCCTCTATGCAGGGTGATGCAAGTCAGGCAGCAGAAACATATAGGGGGATGATGGCCCTGGACGAATATGGAACTAGGCGTGTGAAACAATGGCTTAAGAATTCTATAGAACCTGCTCTTAGACAGATTGGTAGGGTTATTATGGAGTTTTCTCAAACTGTATACACAGCAGAAAAGAGATTTAGAATTGTACAACCTTCAGGACTCCAGGAACAAAGAGAAGTTCAAATTAATATACCTATATATAACGATATGGGGCAGGCTATTGGTAAGTCTATGGATATAAACGCTCATAAATATGATATAAGAGTAGTAGCTGGTTCTACAATGCCAGTTAATAGATGGGCATATTTAGAGGAATTAAAACAATTATTACAACTAGGAGTTGTAGATGATATTGCAGTCTTGGCTGAAACAGATCTTAGAAATAAGCCTGGTATAGCACAAAGAAAGAGCCAGTATGCTCAAATGCAGTCTCAGATACAGCAAATGGAGGAATCACTTAAGGATAAAGAAGGAACAATTGAAACTCTTCAGAGGCAGGTTGTTCAGGCAGGAATTAAAGGAAAAATTCAGGAAGCTGGTGTAGAGATAGCTAAAAAGAAGAATGAACTTAAGAGCCAGCTTCAAGATACCTATAATGAAACTGAAGGAAAACAAAAATTATTAAGAAATGCAATGGCTAATAGTGCTGACAATCAGAAAGCTAGAGTTAAAATGGCTGCTGATAACCAAATCAAACAAAATGGTTTGCAAAGTACTGAAGAGTCTTCTTAATATAAGTAGTTGTTATTATTAAATATAAGGAATAAACATGGAAGAAAATACGGGTAACTCAACACCAGACACACAGCAAGATGCTGTAGCTGGTGTATTTGACTCCCAAGACACATTCTTCGACGACCTCGAACAAGAGGTTAATGGACAGGTCTATGATGGACCTGCTCAGGAGAACAGTCAGGTGAGTAATGTTGGTAGCCCTAATCAGGCAACCTATCAGCAGGAAAATCAAGACGTTCAAAAAGCGATTGATTGGGAAACGAGATATAAGGACTCAAGCAGAGAAGCTCAAAGAATGGCTGGTGAATTAAAGCAGCTGAGACCATTTGCTCCTGTACTCAATGCAATGCGTAAAGATGGCGGACTAGTTGATCATGTTAGGGATTATTTCCAACAAGGCGGACAAAAAGCTAAAACTATGAAGGAAGCATTCAATTTGGATGAAGATTTTGTATTTGATGCTAATGATGCGATGGAAAATCCAACCTCTGATTCTGGTAAAGTATTTAATGCATACATTGACAGGATGGTTAAACATCGTGTTGGTGAGGCGGCTAATCGTCAAAACCAAGCTACACAACAACGAATAGCTACTGCACAGAAAATACGTGAAGAAAGAGAGTTTAAAGAAAAACATCAAATGTCTGACGAAAACTATGCTGAAATGGTTAAAAAAGCCAAGGATTACAAATTAACTTTAGATGATATTAATGTCTTAGTTAATCGTGACCAGGCTAATGCTAACGTAGCAGATGCAACCAAGCAGGATATGTTAAATCAGATGAAGAATGTTAGGAACATGCCAACTACCGCAAGTGGGGCGAACAGTGCACCAGATAATCAAAATCCAGATGATGGAATCTTTGATTCGCTGTTAGGCACTGATTCGGAGTTAGATAACCTGTTTGGCTAGTTAGATACTAACAGGCCATACGGATAAATAAGAAAGGAAGGTTAGCTTTATGGCTGATTCGTTTAATCTAAGTACGTATACGGATCAAGGTATAGGTTCTTCCGATTCTACTAACTATAGTAACCCAAGATATGGGCCAGATCTCGATACTGGCGATTTAAGACGAAAGTTTAATTTCGGTGATCGAGTTTCTGAGCTAGCATTAGCACAAGACCCATTCTTTCGGTTTGTTAGTAAAGTTTCGAAGAAACCAACCGATGATCCGCGTTTTAAGTTCACTGAAAGGCGAGGCTCCTGGTCAAAGCGTTATGCTTATCCAACAGCTTACTCACATGATGATACTACATATGATGTAGATGGTACATTATCAAGTGATGTAAAAGGTGCTATGGATACTGCAGGAGACACGTTTTATGTGAAAATGGCAGGCGATTACTTAACAGAAGGAAATGTATCAAATGTGTTTAATCAGACTAATACCGATGCAATTATCGGTGGTGCTGGAACACAGCCCAACTTCTATATGGAAGGGCAATTGATCAAACTACCAATAGCAAATGTTGTTAGTAGTGCTCCTGTTGATTATTGTATCGCTAAAATCTCAACTGTAACACTATCTGGTGCTTATAGTGCCGCTACTCAAGCTGGACATGAGTATGCAAAACTAAAATGTAAGGTAATCAAACCTGCATCAACTGCAACGGGCAATTATTTTGCTCCTCGTGTAGCTGCTGCTGGGTCTGCTGAAAATACATTTGGTATTGCTACCCATTATCTAGCAGGTGCTGTAACTACTCAGACAAATGAGGGCGTTGGTGCAGCTCAGTCTGTTTTGGATAGTATGAGATCATACATTGTAGGTAGCTCATTTGGTGAAGGAACTGGTTATCCAGAAACTTGGAAAGACCAACCCTTTATCACTGGCTATGGACAAACACAGATCTGGAAAACTAGTATGGCAATGAGTAATACTGCTCGTGCTACACAGCTCCGTTACGAGCCAAATGAATGGCAACGTATCTGGAAAGAAAAGCTGATTGAGCACAAGTGGGATATTGAACAGTCTTTATTGTTCGGCTCACAATACTCAGATTCAGATGGTGTTGGACATACTCAGGGTGCAGTTGACTACATCGTTAACAATGGTAATATCTTTAGTTGGTCTACGTCTAAAAACACAGATGACTTTCTAGATGATATGTCAAACTACTTGGATCCACGTTATAATAACTCAAGTGCAACAGTTTATTTCTGTTCAACTGATGTTTATAACTGGTTCCATAAATTAGGTGGATATGCCTTGCAGAACTTAAAGACTGATGGTCTTGGAGCTTCTGTTGGTAAATACTATACATCTGATTTAGCTGTAGCTGGACGTAAGAAAGTTCTAGGTTTGGATTCTACAACTGTTAACACCGTTCACGGTGATATCAATGTAGTGCGTAATATCCACTTAGATGGTACCAGTGTTAAGATCCTTGGTATAAACATGAACTATTGTAAGTATCGTCCTCTAGCAGGCAACGGTATCAACAGAGACACTTCTGTTTACGTCGGAGTTCAGACGTTAGAAAACAGCGGTGTTGACCGTCGAGTTGATCAAATCTTAACAGAAGCTGGTATGGAATGGTCAATGCCTGAATGCCACGCTATCTGGAAATAAGGGGGTTAAGTTATGGCTAATCCATTTTATGGACAGAATAAAGCAGACGATGCAGTTGATTGGGCGAAGAATGCATGCAGTGGTGATGCTTTTGGTACAGTAGAAGTTGCTGGGGATAATGAGCAATATGGTATTGCTGCTAATCCTATGAGTAAATCAGACCTTAACAGAACTATTGTTAGTGGTCACGCTAATGGTATCGATTTGTTTCTTCCAGCAGTTTCTGCTTCAGATGCAGGAATGTGGTTGAAAGTCGCATTTGGTGCTACTTCTAGCGGTGCTTCTAGTATAATAACTGCAGCTACTGGAGATTTGTTAGTGGGAAGTGTTTTCTTAAAGCCTGATGCAGATGGTGCAACAACACCTGTGTATTTTGCGGCTGATGGAAGTGACGACCTAATAATAACTCTTAATGGTGGAACTACAGGCGGCAAGATAGGAAGTAAACTTTTCCTACAGGTCAATAAAGATGGTTATTGGAATGTAGAAGGTTTTCTTGTTGGAACTGCTGCTTTAGCTACTCCATTTAGTTAAACTGCAAAGCTGATTAATCTACCCCTGGATTCTACCTTAGGTTCAATCTGGGGGTGGGTTATGATTAGGGAGATTTAATGGCAACTTGGAATGACCTAATAAATGATAGATTAGGTACCTTTACAATAGCTGCAGATGCTGGTGCAATAGCTGATGCTACTGGTGTAGATATGTTTCTAAATGATGGGGTGAAGGATATAATTGAGCAATGTAGAACATACAAACCTCAATTACTTCCTCTATTTACAGCTACTACAACTCAGGCTGGCGATAATACATATCCATCTACAACTAATATAGATATATTAAGAGTTACAGCTACAACTAGTAGTGTGGAGTACTTTGCAAGATATGTTAGCTCTGAAGAGATGGTGAAAGCAGCAATATCTGGTAGTATTCACGCAGCTACTTCAGAAGACCCTGTTTGGAGTGTATTAGATAGTATTGTTACAGTACTTCCAGCTGATGCTACTAATTATAAATTTACACAGGTAACCGCAGGAACTGTGGATGCTGATGCTGCTACAGGTACAAGTAATCCAAGTAATTTTCCAACAGATCTACATTATCTTCTTGCTATATATGGGGCTATTAAAGTATTACAGTATATAGCAGCTACTAAAGCTAAAGATGCTTCTACTAATATTGCTACTGCAGTAACTAAAATAGGTGAATTATCAAGTGCTACTGCAAATGCAGCTGATTTAGCTGATATTCAAGATGCCTTAGATAAGGCTGAGAAATTAATTGATACTGCTGCAGTTGGTGGTGATTCTGTGCCACAAACAGCACAATATTGGCTTTTAGATGAGGACACAGATATGGTTAGCTCAACAGTTAGTGTTGCAGCTCAGGAAATATCTAGAGCCAGCACAATAATGTCTGCTATGGATAAAAAGACTGGTATAACAAAAAGTTACACAGAAACTGTTGATATTTTAATAAAGGCTATTCAGGGTATTTTAACTGTAGCTTCTTCACTTCAAGGAGAGTATATGGCATTTTTCAAAAAAGAGGAAAAGGGAGGTGAAGGTGAAGCTTAAGGAGATGATAGAACTTGTAAAACAACATCATCCTGGTATGGGTAATACTGAGATAGCAAAACTTTTAAATAGAGCTATGGATGATTTTTCTCACGAGACAAGAATAGTAAAAGATTTATATGAATTTGATTTAGTAAAAAACCAGAGGTATTATAAGTTAAATCCTAATATTATAGAGATAACTGAAGTACATTATGATTCTGGTAGTGCTAAAGGTAAAAAAATACCAATGCTAACTGGTGGTAGACCAGTAGAAAAGGATATAACGTAATGGCTGTACAACCAACCTATCCACATGATATAACAAAACTTTATGTATGGTGGGTAGATCGTAGACAGATTGCAATTGCCTATCACGATTTAGACGATGGTAATAGTGGTTATAATGGAGAGTTTCTATCTCCAATAGTAGGTTATGATGCAAAGATTGTTGATACCAGTATAGCTTTTAATGATGGTGGAGGTGGAGGTGGAACAGATCTTATAACTGATGCTAATAATAACTTTTTAAATGCTGGCTTTGAAGCTCTTCAGGAGATAACTGTATCTGGGAGTGCTAGTAATAATATTACAGGAACTATAACAGCAGTTACAGCTGGACAGATAACTATGGCTGATGCAACACTAAACTCAACTGAATCTGCTGGAGAACAGGTAGCTATTGTATCTGGTACTGGTGTTACTGTTAGAATGTATGTTACTAAGAGGGCTGAAGTTTTAGATAAGTCTTCAGAATTTGAGTCTAGTGGACAATTTATTACATCAAGTTTAGATGATGAACCAGAGTTTCCAGAACAATTCCATGAAGCTTTAGTACATAATGCTATTGCTAAAGGATATGAAATGATTCCATCTAAAGAATCCTTTACTGCCGCTGCATATTGGTATGCTAAATATTTTGAGTTCTTAAAGAAAGGCAAGGCTTTTGCTGATAATAATCAAGTGTATGGATCTAGGAAGGTTATGGTTAATCCAACTATAGGAATAATATAGTGAGAAAGATTGTACTCGGTAAAGACATTGCAGTGCTTAGTAATTTGCATATAGCTATGCCAGCTATTTCAACTGCAATAACTGCTGTTAGTTTTGATATTGTAAACTTTGGAGGAGGATCCTCATTCATTGAAATATCAACCCAAAAATTTACAAAATCTAATCACAAATTTAATCAGATGGAGAGAGTAAAATCTCCAAGTAAGCTTTATCAAACAGGTAATGTTGCTGATCTTGTTAAAAATAGAAGAGGTTTAGCAGGAAAGGTTACAAATAATGCACATCTTACAGACCCTGGTACAGTTCCTCCAGTTGGGGTTAATGGGCTTATATGGAATAGGATGATTCTTGATAAATGGGATGAAGAAGATCGTAAGTGGGAGGACATAGGTCTCTAATGGCTACTTTAACAGATAAAACAGTTGCGAATACATATGATCAATTATGGTTTAGAGGTGCTACAGAGCCAGGGGCTACTGATAATGCAGTTCAGGTACTGACAACAGAAAATGATGGTACTGATGATTTAGCAACTCCTCTTTATTTAGGTACTGCTAGGATTGGAATAGGTACATCTAGTCCTACAGTAGAGCTTGATGTAGTTGGTGCTATGAAGGTAGATAGTACGACTTTGGTTGTTAATGCTGTAGGATATACAGATAGAGTTGGTATTGGGACTGCTACACCAGCTTATCTAACCCACATAAAGGGAGTTGAAACTGGAGAAGGTACTGCATTAGGACAATTAGCAATACAGTCTTCTACAGTTTATGGCTCTACACCTGACGCTGGAATTATATTCATTAATGAACATACTACTGGTTCGCAGGCAATTATGGGTGGGATTAAGGTAACTAAATCTAACACTGGTGATGGAGATTTAGATAGTACTATGACTCTTCAAGTCCGTAAACATGGGGCTGTAGCTTTTGATGCTTTAACGATAAATGAGGATGGTAAAGTCGGTATTGGGACTGATACACCAGGTAATAATTTAGAAGTGAAATCTGTTACTGGTTCAAATGCTTATATAAGAGTTAATACTACAGATTCTGATGATAGTACTTCAGATGCTGGTATTTTACTTGCAGAAGCTGGAACAAATAAGTGGAATCTATATAATGATGGAAGTGATAGTGACAAATTAAAACTAAACGACAAGGATGGTGATACTTGGATTACAATATTGCAAGATACTGGCAATGTCGGGATTGGGACTACTTCACCAGACTCCTTATTACATATATCGGGGACTTCCAGTGATACTGATTGGGATGACCATGCAGTTATATCTAGTACTACTCCAAGCCTTCTTATAGCCAATAGCACTAATACGGCAGATACATTTTCTAGTATGCAGATGAACGCTAAGGAGGCTAGTAATTGGCAGAGTTTTGCAATAATTAGTCAAGCTACAACTGCAGGAACTAGTTTGAGAGGAACTTATTCCCCAAAAGTATATTTTGCTCAAAGAGTTGCTGCATCAGGTGAGAATACTATGGTAGCAGCAATGACTATAGATGAAGATGCCAAGGTCGGTATTGGGACTTCTTCACCAGATAGTCAATTAGATATAGAGGGTTCTAGTAGTACAACATTATCTTCAAGGCAAGGAGCTTCAGCAAGTTTAGCTGGTGCAGGGAATGTTTTAAGAATTGCAAATACATCGGCAACAACTGGTGGATACTCTGCTTTAGAACTTGTAGCCAAAGAAGGTGGTGGAGGCGGTATTAATTGTACTGCATATATAGCTGGAATGTCTGTTGCGGGAGAACATGAGGCAGAACTTCATTTTGGTAGAAGAAATGCATCAGGTACTTCTACCACTTCTATGATGATTGACAAAGCTGGCAATGTCGGTATTGGGACTGAATCACCTGAAGCACCTTTACATGTAATTGGGGCAAATGTTGGTGCTGTAACCCTAGATACAGAAGCAGATGACTTTTGTATAGAAAATACTACTACTCCAGGTATGACAATCTTAGGGAATAACAATGCAACGGGTTCAATATTCTTTGGTTTTGAGGATGATTCTAATATAGGTAGGATTCAATATGACCATAGTGCCAATAAGATGACTTTTACAACTAACAATGATAAGACAGTATCAATAGACAATGCTGGCAATGTCGGTATTGGGACTGATTCACCAGATACATCGCTACACGTCAAACAAGTTGCAACTGGTCAAATAATGCAACTTGAGTGTGTAAATGGAACAACAAATACTGCTGGCCCAACTTTAATTTTAGAAAGAAGTTATAATGGCGATGGAGTTGATAATGGTAAATTGGGTGTAATACAATTTAATGGCCCAGATGATGGTACTCCAACTATCCAGGAATGGGCAAGTATACGAGCTAATATCAATGATGCATCAAGTGATACTGAAGATGGTACTTTAGATTTTTATAATACAATAAATGCTACAGAAACGCTTGTTATGACATTAGATGCTGGCAAAGTCGGTATTGGGACTGCTTCACCAATAAGTCCTTTGGAAATATGGTCAGCGTCAGGTGGACATGCTTTCCTTAATATTTGGTGTCAAAACAGTGTATCAGGTGACCCAGTTATAAGGTTTGGAGGAAGGAATGACACATCAACAGCAGCTGTAACTGACCTAGATTGGGGTATTGGACTTGATAGGGGTGCAAATAAATTAGCATTTCTTTACGATGCCAGTAATGGCGTTACTGAAGCTGCAAGCGACCAGCTTATGGTTATAGATTCTTCTGGCGATGTCGGGATTGGGGCTGCTGCACCAGCTACTAATCTTCATATATATAAGGATATTGGAACTACAAGTGGAAGTTTAACCCAGATAAGGACTGAGCAGGATACAGATGCTGATAGCACTTCAACTGACATAGGCGTGTATTATCACGCTACTCAATTTGATACAAATGCTACTGGAGTATCTTTTATAAAGCTAGAATCGTCAGACAATCAGCCGATGTACTTCTGGCTTGATGATGGTGATGAATTTAGAGCAAGTTCTTCCATAGGAAATATTGGAACTACAACTGGACAGGACACTGATGAAGTTATGTCAGATGAAAGATTGAAGAATATAAGTAGTGAAGACTTTCCATATGGATTGAAAGAAATATTGGAATTAAAGCCAATCTCTTATACTTTAAAAGATAGTAGTAATACCAAGAATAGGCTTGGACTTGGGGCACAGACCTCTAAGAAAATAGTCCCAGAACTTGTTGGAGATTCAGGTCAATGTATAGACGGGTATAAAAAAGTTAAGAAGGATGATGGTAAAGGGAATCTAGTTTGGGAACATGAAGCTATTGGTGATGAGTCTGATACTAAGCTTTCCATGAAGTACTATCAAGTTATTCCAATACTTATAAAGGCAATACAAGAATTATCAGCAGAAGTGGAGAAGTTAAAGAATGGCTAAGACTTTAAATAGTGCTCTAAGTTCAATATATGATAGATTCGTGTTTACTGGATCTACAAGAAGTGAGTTCTACTATACTGGTGGTATAGGGGGAGATGATACTAAGGTAACTGCTCTGCAATTAACCACTCTAAAGAATGTAGATGATGAGGCTGTACTTACTACAGACTCTTCTCAAGATGCTTCTTTTGCTAATGATGTGAAACTTTTAAGTGATGCTTCAGTTCTTAACTTTGGAGCTCATAATGATGTTAAGCTAACTCATGTTCACAATACTGGACTTTTACTTTCACAAGATGGCTCTGGTAGTATTCCTGTACTACAGATTAGAGAGGCAGGACTTGCTATAAGTTCTTCTACAAGCGGACAATTAGATATAGATGCAGGTACAGAATTGGAACTTGGAGCTCCAACTATAGATATCAATGCTAGTACAGCCTGTGAGATAGATAATACTAATACTACCAATGGAGTTAAGGTTGGTGTAAATACAGATGGTGGTAAGGTATTTATAGGGCATACTACATCAGAGACTACTGTTAATGATAATCTAACTGTTACAGGTACAGTTACTGCAAATAGTACTGTTGTATTAAATGATCATGCTACGGTTGCTGTAAATAAACAATTAAAGTTTGGAGATGGTGCTCAACATATTGCAACTGATAATACTGATCTTACTATTACTACTGATACTGATCTTCTTATATCAGCAGTTAAAGTCGGTATTGGAACTACTGAACCAGAAAAGAAACTTCATATAGCACATGATTCTAGTACAATAGAATATCCACTTATGGTAGGGAACCCTAATCAGACTGCTGGTGCACGAACTGGTATATTATTTGAAGTTTATGACCAAGAGGCTAGTATTGAAGTGGAACGTGATGAAAATAATGTTGGAGTTGATATGCGATTCTTGTTAGCCGACAGTTCCGATGGTACTAAGCAAGAAAGACTTACAATACTTGAAAGTGGCAATGTCGGTATTGGAGATGCTGCTCCTCCTAGCAATTTGCATATAAAAACAGCATCTGGTGGTACGACTCTAGGATTTCAATGTGCCACTAATGCAACAGATTATGACATTGATTATTATTTAAATAGTTCTGATGATATATATTCAAGGATAAGGTGGAACGAAGGATCTACTGATTGGTCGTTCCAAACAAATGTTACTGGCGGTCTAACAACTCCAATGATTGTTAACTACAATGGAACTGGCAATGTCGGTATTGGAATGTCTCCTGATACAGTCTTTAATGTCAAGGGAGCTGCTAGTAGTGGTATTAGATTATATAAGAGTGATGGTTCTACAGTAATAGCAAAGCTTGAAGGGGATGGCAGTGAAGATGGAGATTTAACTTTAAATAATAGTAGTGGAACTACAAACATATATCTGTCTGGACAGGATAGTGGTGCTTCATATATAAAGACAGGAGATTTTACTATAGGAGGTACTAGTGGGGGATATAAATTAAACTGCATAGATAGCCATGAAACAGATTTTGTTGCTCGTATATATGCTGATCATACTGGTAGTGCAACAAAAATATTAGAATTAACAAATAAGCATGGAGGCGATCCTACAACTGGCAATAAATATATAACCTTTGCAGATCTGGATGGTACTCTTGATAGTATAGAAGGAGATGGTGCTGGGGGTATAAGATTTACAGGGGAGGCAGAGGATACGTATTCAGATTCAAGAATAAAGACAGATATTGCCGACTTAGGTTCTGCTTTAAGTAAAATCAATGCTCTAAAACCTAGAACATTTAATTATTCTGATGAATTTTTAAACCAGAACTTCCAGACTCATACTATTAAGGAGTGGCAGAAAAAAACTCAAGTTGGTTTTATTGCTCAAGAAATAGGTTCAGTTTTCCCCGACATTGTGCAAACCACGCCACATATGGTACAAAATGACAATATCTCTTATGATGGAGAAATATATAATACTAATGATTGGGTTGATATTCAGGAAGTGGCTTGGGGTCGTAAAGGAAATGCACATTTTTTAGCCTATCTAGTAAAAGCAATACAAGAATTATCAGCTAAGGTAGAAGCCTTAGAAAACGCATAACAAACAACGAGGAGACTCAAATGAGTAATAATAAAGTAGAAGACAAGAAAGTAAAAGAAGCAGTATTAGAGAACACAGACAATGGTACTGTAGAAACAAAACAAGAATTGGATCCTAAACAAGTTATCCAGGATCTCATGATACAAGAAAAGCATCATGCAGAGCAGGAAGAACATCATAGGACAATGAGAATAAAAGCCAGAGGTGCTTTGGAGATAGTAACTCAAATGCATCCTCAGGAAGAAACTAAACAATAATAGTGCATTCACGCTCTGCCAAGAGCTTTAAGCACACTCTATAAGGAGAATAAACATGGCAAAACCAAGACATTTAACTAAATGGACTGTTCAGGAAGCATTGAACAAAGAGCATTATACTACATATGCGGCAGTATATGATGATAGTATAGATCTTACAACTGCAGCCTTAGCATCTAGTGTAACATTTCCAACTGCACTTGGTGGTGTAGCGAGTATATTTGGAGATGTTGATGATAATGGAAATAAGTTTGTTTATAGTAAAGTAACTGTAGATTGTGATGCTGCATTCTCAGTACAATTAGCTGATAAAGGTGGTGCTTTAGGAGATGCTATATATGTTACTGCAGGATTATCTCCCATTACTTTTACAGGTTACGACATTACTGATATGAAGATTAAAACTGCTGGAGCTACTGATACACTTGGAATAACAGCTTGGAGGTAGTATGGAATTTGGGAAGAAGAGGGAAATAGTTGATAAAAGTCTTCTTAAGAAAAAGGTAATAGAAGAGAATAAACGTTTAAGTTGTGAAAACTCTACATTATCTAAAACTATTGAAGGTAAGAAAAAAGAGATTAAATCTATTGATAAGGAACTTAAATCCATTCAAAAAGATAAAGTTTCCCTTCAAAAGTCGTTAGATAAAGACAATGAAATGAAGTCTCTACTTGGAGAGAAGATCACCAGCCTTTCTACTGAAAAAAGACTTGCAGAGATGGAAGTACAGGATATCATATCTCAAGTACAAGCCTCTGATAAGATCCTTGATTCTGCTGAGAAGGAGCTTAATAAGATTGAAAATCGTATAGAGCATCTTGAGAGCAAGAAGAAAGAATATACAGGTATTCAATCTCGTATCAGTAAGGCTAAGCAGGAACTTAAAGATGTTAAGCTTGATATAAAGGCCTCTGAGAAGGCTCTTGAAGATATTCGTAAAGAGTTTGGAGATAATACTGTAAAGCAAAACCTTGAAGCTACAAGTATTAAGAGAAAGTTGAAGGCTCAAATTAGTAAGCTTAATAAGGAAATTGAAACCCTTACTGACGATAATAAATCTTTAAAAGAGGAATCTCAAGAACTATCTTCTAGTAAGATGTCTAGTATTGCTTCTATGGAGGCTGAGAGAATTAAGCTCAAAGATGACATTCTAGAGCTTCAAAGGGCTATGAGGGATAAGATTAACGATGAGAGTGAGAAGATCGGTAAGCTGGCCAATATAGCCGATACTAGGGCTAAACAGGTAGAAGTTATGCAGGAACTATCTAAAAAGGCTGAAAAGGACCTTGCAAAAGCTAGAAAGAGGTATGAGGATTGGAGGATTAGTACCCTAGATGAGGTTGCTAGTATGAAGTTAAAAGGTAAACTAGAAAGAATAGATAAGGCAGGTTTGTCTGATGTCCTCAACAAGTAATCCAAGAGTACAGCTTATTGATTCTCAAGGGGATCCTATGGATTCTCCTGATGATAATGCATTAAAGGTAAAACTTGTAGATACTGATGTAGAAATTACTGTTGTTGCTGATGAGCTTGAAATTCATTTATCAGAAGCTACTGATGATATTCTTATGTATGGTAATGATTATGAAGGATCTCCAGCTAATCAAAAGCTTAAAGTAGATTCATCTGGTCTTTTATATATAAAGAGTATTGCTGATACTGTAGAGGTAGTACAGGATACTCCAGGAGATTTGACAGCTACTGTCACCCAACAGTCTACTGCTAGAACGGTGACATGTGATACTGCTGGTAATTTACTTGCAACCGTCACTCAAAATAGTGCTGCAAGAACTAAAGCTATAGCTGGCACGATTGATACAGGTCATCAAGTATCAGTAGGTAGTAGTACAACTGAAATAGTTGATGCTTTAGGTGATAGAATGGCTATTATTATTGTGAATGATAGCAATGAGACTATATATCTCATGCTTGGTGCTAGTGCTATTCTAAATAGAGGCATTAGACTAAATGCAGATGGAGGCTCATTTTATACAGAGATATATCAGGGAGTTATAAATGGTATATGTGCAAGTGGTTCTAAAAATGTCACTGTTACGGAAGTTTCTCCATGATTGTTAATAACCCACCTATTGTTAAACAGAGTTTTACATCTACTATGAATGTTTATAGTAGAGCCTTTGATCATGATACTGATTGGGTTATAGGAAACAATGATGCTGTATTTAAACTTGGAGGAGATGGAGACTTAACTGCTGGTGATACTGAAACAGCTACTCTTGGTTCTACTGCGTCTGGGATTATGGCAAGAATATGGTTTATTGCTCCTTTTGATATGACAGTAACCAATGTATCTGGTGCTTTTCAGGATGATGATATGACAACTCATCCATCTTCACCACTTAATTATGCTGGAATCTGGGCAATTGAAGGATTTTCTACTGCTGGCTCTACTCCAGGAGGTAATACAAGTACTCAAACATTTGTATTGAAATATATAACTACAGGTGTTTATCTAGATAATGGATACCTTAGTGGATGGGCTTGGCATGATTCCAGTCCATCTTGTTCATTAACTGCTGGTGATGCTATCTTTGCTGGTACTTATATACCTCGTAGTGCAACAAATGATGACGGAACTTTAACTATGACAATTTGTGCGGAGAAAGACTAATGGCTAAACTAACTAAGAACTTTTCAGTAAAAGAAATGCAATGTCCTTGTTGTGGAGAGTGTGACATGGATGAGAGTTTCATGATATCTCTTCAGGATGTCCGCAGTAGATGTGGCTTTGGCTTTAGGGTCAACTCTGCTTACAGATGTGAAGAGTATAATAATAAAGTATCTAAGAATACTAGAGGACAGCATGTCACAGGGCAGGCAGTTGATATTAGTATGAAGGACAGGTATAAAAGATTTAAACTACTTAAAGAGGCTATAGAGTCTGGGTATTTTAAAGATATAGCAGTATCCAAGACATTTATTCATCTTGGGAAAGGAAATATAAAAAATGGAGTGGGTGTATACTAATGATTGACACATTAAAAACAACAGGAGCAGGAATGGGTGGATGGTGGTTATCGGTAAGTGGATGGCTTCCAGAGGTGATAAGTTTATGTGTGGGTGTAGCTACCTTAATATATCTTGTTATCAAAATTACTAAAGAACTTAAATAAGGAGACTATATGATTTGTCCTCACTGTAGTTCAGCTAAGATATCTAAGAACGGTACTAGAATCAGGATGACTAAAGATGCAGTACAAGAATATATGTGTACTAAGTGTTCTAAATATTTTAGTGCTCCAATTGAAAAGGAGAATGGTGATTTACTAATTAACAGAGATGTGGAACCAGGGAAAATACTTGAACTTAACTTCAAGAAACCTGTAAAGATACATGGAGCAACTGATGTTCATTTTGGAGCTAATGAGTTCCATGACTCTAAGTTTGATAATCTCATTGAAGAGGTGAAGGCAGATCCAAATGCAAGATGGTTTCTAAATGGTGACAATATAGAGCTTATTCCTCCTGGGTATAAGATTAGTCAAAGAGGACAGAATATGGAGCCAGACGAGCAACATATTCACTTTATAAAGAAGATAGAGCCTATAGTGGATAAGCTACTTTTTATAAGAGGTGGTAACCATGATATGATAAGGTCTGTTAATATACTTGGGTTTGATGTGTGCAGGGTCATGTCTGATATGCTTCAAGTTCCTTATTTTAGATTACCAGGATACACTCAGATAATGATTGGAGATCAGAGATGGTTTTTAGTTAGTGGACATGGTAAGGGTGGTGGAAAGAATGGAGATTTGGAACTTGATAAGATGGCAGCAGTATATAGTGATGGGGATGTATTCTTTTTAGGACATAATCATCAACTATATTGTAAGCCTATAGATAGTTTGAGGGTTGATAATAAAGAGGAAAGATTACATAGGAGATGGTACTGTAGGGGTGGTAGTTTTCTCAGTTATGCAGACTATGCACGATACAGCTTTTATCCTATGATAAGAACTGGGTGGGTAACAATGGAATTTGGAAAAGATAAGATAGAGGCGTGGACGAACTAAATGAACTTTATAACAGAGTATTGGGAACAGCTTACAGCGTTTGTTCTTTTAGTAACTGTATTAACTCGTATGAGAGTAGATATAGATGTACTTAAGGACAAGGTTAAAACACTTTTTGATCTATGGAATTCAAAGAAGAAATAAAGGAGATAGATAATGGAAATAATAATTGAAAATTGGGAGTATATTTTAATAGTAATACTCTCTATAGATAAGGTCGTAGCACTTACTCCAAATACGTGGGATGACCTTATATGGACTAGTATAAAAAAAGCAATCTTTAAAGTGGTGGGGAAATAATATGTTTAAAGTATTTATAAAGAAGTTGGTAAAGAAACATGGAGTAAAAGGATTACTTATTCTTGTAGGAGATATTGCTACAAAGATAACTCCAAGTAAAGCAGATGATGTAGTATGGAGAAAGATTAAGAAAGAGATAAAGAAGTTTAGTGGCTAAATCTGTAAAAACACTTGATGATTTTAGTGGAGGTCTAAATCTTAGATCTGATGCTAAAGACCTTGAGGACAATCAGTTTGCTGAAGCCAGGAATATATCTAATGTAGCAGGTGGAAAGTTAACACAATCTGGAAGTTTGCATGGAACTTCTTTTATTCCCTCTTCTACAAATGCTTTTACAGCTCAAGATACAGATGACAGTTCCCATCACAATCAGGGATATGGTTTAATGTCATTTAATATGGACACTGCATGGATGGATGAGATTAAAGTTTATTTTGACGATGACTTTGATACTGATGATTGGGATGATTCTACTTCAGGTGGAGTTGGTAAATCTGGGTATAGTTCTGGTGATGATAATTATGTTTTGGCAACAGGTACAGGTAGTACTAACTATGGAGGTATTAGGATAAATAAACCATCACTGTTTGCGGATGGAGATTTATGCTACGTATACCTTGGTATAACAGATGCATCTACTGATCATACTGATACTGAATTGGGTAAAATATTTATAGATCTTGGAGGGAGCCAAGCATTTGTTAGTCCTAATATGAATCCTGAAAACTGGGCAAGTAGTAATACTGCTATTCAATTTGTTGCCAAGTGGGGTTCTGATGACGATTATATAACTATTAGATACTATAATGGTGGTGGGACTTTGAGCAAAACAATAACTATAGACAATTTTTCAATTAAAAAGATACCAACAACAGGGTCTAATAATACTGCAATTTGTACTGGGACTGGAAAGGTTGTTTTAGCTTCAGCTATAAATGATGCGTTATATGATGGATCTTCTCGATTTGCTGAATTTAAAACTAGTAATGGTATTATGGGGTCTACATTTAATGATCCAAAAGTAGATATATCTTTTGATAATGGTATCTTAAAGGTTCAAAATAAAAATGAAATAATGCAATGGGCACAGGTAGATAGAACTAGAACATTAGTTGGAGGAACTTCTACTGTTAGAAATATAGAGCAAGTAAATTATGGATCTGGCTCTGGATATACTATTAGTGGTACATATGCAATGGATTTTCCTAAATTTACTACAGATAGTCCAGTTGACAAGGCTAATACCAGTGGAGTTACTACATTATTGAATCCTAAATTTTTAGGAGATCCAAGTAATAATATTCACTATACAAATTCGAATCCAAGTTATGGAGTTGAAGTTGAATTTAATAATGGTGCTGGTGGGACTGCTATACTAGCAGATGGATCAATAACAAAAACATGGTATCTTGGAGCATCTCTTCTTCTTGATGATGAAATGCAGGAAACTGAAATAGTATGGGAAAGTAATTATTTAACTGTAAGTGGGAGTTATATGCCTGATGTTAAAATGCTTATAAGGTATGCTCCTTTTCATGGTAGGGAAATGTGGGATCCAAGGGTAACTGGTTTTAGAATATGGATGTCTGAAACATCCGCAGGTGGTGGTGATCCATTACAGCTAATAGAATGTAATTTTATTAATATGACATACTCTATATATGGTTCAAGCCATTTGAACTATAGTTTAGCTATGGCTGGTGAAAGAATAAATCATTTAAAGCCAAATATTGCTGGAGATACTGCAGTACAACTTGATACATTGCCTGCAATTAAGTTTAGTGAGCTAAAAGGGTATCTTGCATCTGAGGCTATATATGCTACTGGTAAAACATCAGCAATAGTGGGTGCTAATAGATATCTAGGTAATTTTACACAAGCAGGTGTTACTTATGAAGATCAAATAATAAAGTCTGATGTTTTAAGCCATGATATATTCCCTTCAAATAACTTTATAGAAGTAGCTCCTAATGATGGTGATGAAATAGTTTCTTTAATGTCTTTTGGTGAAGAGCTTATAGTATTTAAAAAGAGAACAATGTATGTTTTAAGTGGAGCTGATACTGCAGATGTTTCAGAAATATCTCTTGAATCTGATTATCCTGGACTTGGAATACAGCAAGCATCTCAAGCCTGTGAAACTGAGAAGGGTATAGCCTGGATCAATGGAGCTGGATTATATCTTTATGATGGAGATGTCTCAAATTTATCAGAAACACAAATGACAGAGGGTACTCTTCGTATAAAAGATGACAATACTTTTGATAGTTTAGATGAGTCTTTGGGTATAGCTATAGGTTATGATATTGAAGATAAGAAGTTGGTTTATTCTACAGGCAGTGATAATAGAAACTGTATGATATATGATTTTAAAACTGAAACTTTCCATCCATTATATGGAGTCTATGGAGGCTCAGGTTGTAATCAAAGCAATTTTGTAAATTCAACTTCTATTGGATCTAATAAAACTTATTTATTATATGGGAGCCAATCAAATGGTAGTGAGAATATGGATATGTTTCACTATGATAATGGTCCTGTATCTTCAGGTACTGGTACAGGTACTGCTGCTAAATTCCTATATGTAACTAAAGATATGTCTTTTGGTAATCCAACTACAAGGAAGAAGGTAATTGGAGTATATGTAACATATAAGGCTGGTGCTACAACTAATGTAATACCTGTTTATGCAGTGGATTCTTCAAGGCCTACTGATTGGAGTGGTGCATTAAAATTTAACTCTACTACAAGTCTTTTCATAGATGGAGACAAGTCTGCTGCTCTTGAGTCTGCAGATAAAACATTTAAGACTACTGCAAGTGCATGGAGAACTGCATATTTGAAGCCAGCTGCAGCTATCAATAATATATATACATTTCAGTTTGCAATGATTAGTAATGATACAGTACCAGCTACATTTGAAATTAATGATATTACTGTGGTTTACAGAGAGAAGAGTCAGAAATAATGCCTCCACGTAGATTATTAAAAAGTAAGATAAGTAAGAAGAAAAAACCAGATAAGGAGATCAAGGCTGGATTAAAAAGGAGAGCATCTAAAACTCGTGTTGCAGATGGAGTTCCGACAAATAAAGAGGGTAAAGAGGGGGAGTTCACACTTAGGCTGGTGGAAGGTAAGATTAAATTATATGCGAAATTTAGACGAAAATGGTATAGCGTTGAACTATCTTAATGTATTATATTATAATGGTTTATACCAATTAATTTTAGATAAGAGGTATTGTTATGTTAAGAACAGGTAATATATCAAGAGGAATTTCTGAGCAACAGCAGGCTGCTAAATATCAAGATTGGTGGGAGGATATGCAGGGCTTTGCAGCTAAGCATGATAATATTAGTGGCTTAACACAGCTTGTAAGTATGTGGAATCCAGTTATTGGCTTTGGATTAGATACTATAAATAGAACATATCAAAAGCATAATATGCCTGATGAATTTGAATCAAACTATCTTTATACATCTATGGATAAGGATAGAGAATATCATGAAGGATCTAAAGACTCTCTTCTTGAACTAGAGGCTGGCATGTGGAGTAGTCTTATGGGTCATCTTGGAAAGTCAGCTCAACTTCATGGTATAGGTGGATTTAAAGATGCATTTGGAAATATTGGGGAGTTTGGTGGAAATTTATTAGATAAAATACCTAATATACCTAATCCAGCTGATTTTATACCTAACCCAGGTGACCTACTTCCAAATAGACCTGATAGACCTACTCTTCCAAGACCTGATTGGTTTCCAGATATGTGGCCTCCAGGACTTCGTAATCCAGGAGATCAATACTAATGGCAAAGTCTACACAAACTTTTAAAGTAGCACCTGAGACATATCAAGGTGCAACTACTTTTGGAGGTGCAACCCCACCAACAGTTGATATTCCTTCGTGGAGTCTTGGTGATATGATGCCAGGAGCATTTGAATCAATGGTTGGAGGTTTTAATTGGAATGAAGCTGCACCATTTGGAACAACAGGTCCGATGTACGATAGGGAGACTTCTTGGGACCCAGAAAAGGTGTTTGGAAAAGGTGCTGATGCACTTAGTGAATATTCTAGTAAATGGCAATATGATCCTACTGCAGGAGTTTTTGCAGGTGGAGACTATCTTACTAATATATTTGAGGAAGGAATGGTAGATGATCCATGGGCTGGATTGGCATTTAAAGGAGGTTATTCAGGTGAGCCTTTATGGGAAGATAGTGTAAAGACTGCAATGACTAATTATAAAGGAGCAATTGAAGAAATTTTTGATACATATTATGGCGGTCTTACAGGCGGTCAATTTTCTAGTGAGGTAGTTGGAGATGCTACTGGTCCAGGGACATGGTTGCCAGACCCTGCAACTTATGATTGGGAAGGTTACAATACTCCTATTAGAGGACAGGGAGAACTTGGAAAACATTATCAGCAGTGGGCTAAATATGGTGACATAACTGCAGCAGCATATGATCAAACTGGAGGAACAGGTGATGAGACTCCATCTGTTTATCATCAATTACAAGCTGGTACTCTTTCAGCTCCTGCCTCACCAGGTGATAAAGTTAAGGCTTATTTCGAAAACAGACAAGCAGCAGTAACACCATTCTTTGGATCAGAAACTGGTGCCTTAGCAGGTTGGGATCCTGCAGATCCTTATAATATAGCTCCAATGATAGATGTTGGTGGTACGCAGGTAGAGTTAACTATTGATTCTGATGAGGCTGCTTTTGCAGCGGCTAAACAAAAGTATAGTCCAGGATCTGCAATGGCTGCTCATATAGAATCTATGGAGGGAACTAAATCAAGGAGAGATGCTAAGAATATAGCTATAGGTATAAAACAACAAGATATTTTAGATCAGCGAGCAGGACTTGGTCAATGGGGTATAGACTCTGATCCTGAAAGTGCTACATATGGTGAATTTGTTGATGAAGCTGGAAATATTGTAACAGGATCGGCTAGGGAAGGTGAACAGTGGGAGGCATTTTATGGAGGGCAGAAAGAATTTGCACCCATTGAGTCGGGTAAGTATGCTGGACTATATGAGGGGCAGGAAACTATTCTTAAAGGATTGTTTGGAGAAGGTGATTATGTTACTCCAGATCTTGGTAGCCCACTTGCTACAGCTCGTGAGAATATAAGTACAGTAGCTGAGAATTTCTATGTAAATCCTAATTTTGGAGAGAATGCTTTATCTACTGCAATAGCAAAAACTTCAGATGATGACAATGCAGCTGCAGTAGCTTGGAATACAGCCATGGAGGGTGCTTCTAAGAGCTTTTTTGGAGTAGGTGACTATAATAAGTCTGACTTAATTAGTGCAGGGTTTATGGATGATGATTATAATCTTCTATTTGATGCTACAGCTGGTAGTGCGACTGAGAATAATGCTTTAGAAAATGAATCAGAACTAGCTTATGAACTAAGGAAGATGCTTGGTGGAGAAAATGAAGAAGGTGCTATTGGTACATATCAAAATACTTATGATAAGTATACAGAGGATAAAATAGATAATTTAGAACAGGCTCATGAAGATTTTCAAACTGACTTTGAATCTACTGCTAGTGAATTTGCACAAGGTCAAGTAGGATTAAAGGATAAGGTTGCTAAACAAAAAGGACTTAGATCAGGCTCTACAGCTCGTGTTAAGGAAAAGTTAGAACAAGGTATAGCAGAGGCTTATGGTGAGGATAAATTAACATGGGAAGAATTCAATGAACAGGAAAAGATAAATTTTGATAATAATGTAGAGCTTATTTCCAACAATCTTGTTGCTGCATGGGAGCTTGGGTTTGGTGATGCAGGAACTCTAGATCAACAAGAGGTTATAATGGATACTTCTCTTGGTAATATATTTGGTACTTATACTTACACTGTTACAGATGTAGATGGTGTTACTACCCAAGTAACAGAACCACATACAGCAGAATCAATACTTGAAGTTATGCAGAATGGTTTTGTTGCTGGAGGAACTCAAACTATGATGATAGATGGGGTGTCTACTAATATTATTACAAATACTAAAGGTGATTATGGAGATGCATTTGACACTCATAAAACAACTAAGTTAGGACTCTTTGGTAAGACAGATCCAGCTCTTTTATCAGGATATTCTCCAGGACCAGATAAGAAATTTGGTACAGCTGATGATGAAACATTTGTTGGTGCTGGGAATGTTGCAGCAGGTAAGTTGCCTTCATATACTAGTGTAGATACAGGATGGGAGACAGGTGCAATATCAAAAGAGCTTTATGCTGGTGTAGATCTTCCAACTGCTGTTACTTCAGATATGGAAGCTTATCCAACTGGTGGTATATTTGGTACAGGACTTAGAGATTGGGTTGGTACTTTTACAGGAGATCTAGGGGCTGCTACTACTACTGAAGCAGGTTTATTAACGGAGGATGAGATAACTGCCTTGGAAACAGCATCTCCAGGTTCAGCAACTGAGGCTGTAAAATATGCAGGAGTTACTGAAGGTGCATTTGGAGATGTCTCAACTGATAAGGCAGAGGAACTTAGACTTTATAACCTTGGTAAAGCTGATCTAGAATCAGGGGCAGCAGGAGCTTTTACAGATTTAGAGACTGCCATAGGTCAAGAAGGTATAATGCAAAGTGAGCTTACTGGTATAGAAGATGAGCCTGGTGAATCAGTCTATAATAAGTTTTTTACAGGTGCAACTAATATACAAAAAACTTTTGGCCCAGGTTCTGAAGGAGAGAAAGCAAAGATAGCAGCCTTTCAAGCTGACAATACTGATGCAGAGAATGCAACTATGGCTGAATGGGCAAAGATGTGGAAGACTGCTGGAGCTCAAAGTATACCTGCACAACTAGAATTATTAAGAGGTTCTGTAGGTGGTGCGGCTCATAATTATGTAAACTTTATTCAAGAGGAACTAAATGATCCTTCTCCTACTAATGTATTTACAAAATTATTTGCAAAAGATTGGTCTTTGTATGATGAAGCAGGGGTTGCAAGGGTTGTTAATGATCCTAATGATAATAATAACGAAGGAACTCCTATACCTCCTATAGGAACAATAATCCTTACTGCTGTTGCTGTAGCTATTGTTTGTACTGCTCAACCTTGGATTTGTGCTCTAGCTTCTGGTAGTGATAGAAAGCTTAAAAAGAATATTAAAAAGACTGGTACCTATAAAGGTCTTAATGTCTACACATTCAGCTACTTATGGGATGATAAAAAACATACTGGATTCATGGCTGATGAAGTTGAGAAGGTTGTTCCAGAGGCAGTTATTAAGAATGGTAATTATAAGATGGTAAACTATTTTAAAGTATTAGGGAGTTTATAATGGCAATAAGTAATAGAATAATTTCGGCTATAGTTGATCAGAATATGGGTGGCATATGGGATGCGATGATTGAGCAGAAAAATCAACAGTTAAAAATACTTTCTAATCAACAACAGAATCTCTATGAAGAAGCTAGGAGTTTGAAGGATAGACTACTTAATGTTGGTGCTACAGTTCCAGAGACATCTAGTTCTAGTGATTTTGAAAAGGCTAAGAATATACCAATAGCTTTTGTTGGAGACAATCTTCGTAACATGGAAGGTATGGTGAAGTATTCACAAGGGCAAGTAGATAGTTTGGAAACAGCTTTAAATGAGTTCAACCAAGGTCAGGCTTTAATGGGAGAACTTAGTGACACTTATGCTGGTCTTGATGCTGTAGATCAATATGGACCAGATGCTTATAGAAACTATATGGTTGAAGGTGATATAGATGATGTTGGTGAAAGTGTTTATAGCGGTATAAAAGGTGGAACTCCTTATAATGAGATTTTATATGAAGATCAACCTGGTAGTGAGATGGCACAGCTTTTTGCACAGCTTACACCAGAACAGAAAACTTTATATGAAACCAGTACACAATTTAGAGAAGGATTTCAAGCTGGTAATACTAGAGATATAGCAGTTCAAAAGAATATAGAATACCTTCAGACAGAGCAGTTGTCTAATGAAATACTAAATCAGAAGAAAGAACAGGTTTTTAGCAATATTGATAAGTACCAAGATATTCTTAAGGAAAGAGGCATTAAACTTACCTCTGATTTAAAATCTCAAATAAAGATAGGTGGAATGGCTCCCCAAATGATTAATCTTGCTCTTACAGCTGGTGATACAGAGAGCTTTAATAAATATATGGATCAGATTAATACTAATCAAAATTATAGTTTAATACATGATGAGATAGGTACAATGCTACAAGCATATAATGCAGATAATCCATATCCTGTTATAAATACTCTTGGTAATATATATGAAGAGTTTGAAAATAGACTGGCTATGGAAGATAGATGGCTTGCTGATATGCCTCCCACAATGGGAGCTGATGGAGTAACTCCAGTAGGCCCTGGTATAGATCTTATAAGGAATGCCAAGAAAGGTAGATTTAGAGGTATGGATCCTGCTATTGAAAAAGATGCTAGAGAGTATTATAGATTGTACAAGAGATATGAGCAGTTTATTGGATCTGGTCTAATGCCTAATGAAGATGATTTAAAACATGCTTTAACTTTAAATAATACAGCTGAATTTTTAACTACTACAGAGCTAAACTTCTTAAGCAATGCAAGTGGCAAGAACATTGATACATACTATCGTGAAGGTCTTCCTATTGATGAAGAGGATCTGGCATTAATGCTTGAAGGTAAGTATGAACCAGGCTATGAAGAGAGTACAATAGATGAGATTATGTTAGCCCATAGTGAATGGATTGATCTTCAAGGAGCTGGAGGTGACGACAATTTAGGTACAGTGGAATTGAATGATCTAATAGAATCTCAAAATGCAATCTATGCAGACAAGGATGCTGATAAATTATCTAATAGAAACTTAGTAACTGCTCAGCAGAACCTTTCACGTTATTATCAGGGTTTCTATTCAAATAAATGGAAAGATCTTCCATCAGTTATAGCGTCTGGTCAGGCACATAGAGGTCATCCTGGTGGAGACGTTGCCTATTTTGCAAAGGATGAGAAATTATTACTTGAAGATATAGCTACCATGGAAGCAGAGGTTAAACGTCAAGCATCACGATATGTTTCAAAATCAGGGTATGGTTTCTTGGGTTTAACTGGTAGTGGTGGTAATCAAGAAACTGCTGTTAAACTTCTTCAAGCTTGGGATGAATATAAGGAAGCTTTATTGAGTAACTTTGAAAGATACTCTACTAGGGGTGAGAGACGAGCAGATATTTCTGAAGATGTTTTACGATATCTAGATCCTTCTTCTGTTCCTAAGCAAACAAGGGGTACGGGAGCACGTGGAGCACTAACTCCAGAAGAATGGGACGAACTTCAAAGAAGCTTACAACAACCATAAGGAATTAAATGGCAAGTTCTTTTGATAGAGAAAGATTAAGAGCTAGACTCTTAGCTAAAGGTGTAGAGTGGGATGATGATCAGATCAATTCCTTTATTGATTCTCAACAAGCAACAAATAAGGCAGTAGATAAGTCTTTATCTGGCTATCAACAGCTACCTTCATCTAGAATAGTAGGTCGATCTACAGAGCCAGAAGATATCCCTGACCTTGATGCTGGTCGTAGATGGGGTAGACCTTTAATACAACCTGGTCCAACCATAGAACCTAGAAATGCTGCGTTAGATTTTGTAGGCAACATGCTATGGGAAGCTGCTGATGTCACTAGCTTTGGTTTATTAGGATTGGCTGATGAGAAGCTAATGGAAGGACAGGGTGAAGAGTTTATGACTGGGGAGGAAGGACCATCTGGATTTGCTGGTAGAGCTGGTGCAGGTATTGGTGGTCTTATTGGATTTATGACTCCAATGGGTATTGCTAAGAAGGGTGCTGGTATGGCTGTTAAAGGCTTAAGTTCTCATGGCACAGCGGCAGCAGGACGGGCAATGCTTAAAGAAGCTGGTGCTGGTGAGCTTCTTGGGAAGATGAAGACTTTTAACAAGCTTACCCAAACCCAGAAAGATAATGTATTTAAACCATTTGTAGAAACCTTAGAACATCATGCAAAGTCTGGAGCTTTACATAGTGCTAAAGGTAGGGAAGCCTATACTAAAATAGTTAATGAAACCTTTCCAAATGTTCTTAGAGATCAGCTAAAGAATGCTGGTATTAATGTTCGTAGTAAAGAAAAACTAAAGGCTATTGAAGAGATAGTTATGCGTAACGTTGGTGGATTTAAGGGAAGTAGTCTTCCTATCACCACATTGCAGCAACGAATAGCTATAGCCTTAGGTAGGAGTGCTGGAGCAGGAAAAGTGGCTAATATAGCCTCTCACGCTCTTGAGGAAGCACTTATATTCGGAGCAGTAGAGACTCCAATGGAACTCTTTAATAGTTTAGAAGAAGATAGACCTGCTAATTATACAGGTACACTCGGCCATGCCTTTACTCTTGGTAGTGCTCTTGGTCTTATTAGAATGATACCTGGTGGTAAGGGACAGGGTATAATGAGAGAGGGATGGAGAAGAGCCTTCGGTTATACAGATGAATTTGGTTATGCTCATAAAGGTATCTTAAGTAACAAGAGACCATTCTCTCAGTATGATGTTAAGAGTGCTGCTGATAGGAAAGCTTTAACAAGATACTCTCAGAGTCTATGGAAGACAGGCAATGCTGGTAAGATATTTTCAGACAAGGGTTTAACTAAGATAGATGAAAAGAATATTGGAATGTTTACTGGTTCAATGGATGATATTGCTAAACTTGGTGAGACTGCTGAAGGAGCTGCTAAACTAAAGCAGGTAATGATGAGTGTTGAGAATGATTGGGGTAAGATCTGGGCTAAGGAATGGCTCAAGGAATCAGGTAAAGACTTAGCTGAATCTAGTGGTCGTATGATTGCAGGTGCTATGGCTTTTAACCATGATATAATATTTGATGACTATGTTCCCCTGGAAGATAAGATATTTAATGTACTTGTTGGTGCATATATGACCAAACAAGGTAGGACTATTGAGTATACTGGTAGTGATGGTAGTATGAAATCTATTAAGTTTACCGAGAGACCCTTTACATATGGTGATAGGATTAAAGATGCAGCTATGTATCTTGACAAGATGGGCATGGATCATAAGGCTCTTAGATTCCAACAGCTTGTAAATGATTATAAACTTAGAGAAGAATACTTTGCAATAGATGAAACTAATGATGATGTAAAGAAACTTGTTAAGATACTTAATGATGAGGGGCTTATAGTAGATCAAGACTATGAGAGAACAACTAAAGTAAAGAGAAAAAGACAAGGTACAGCAGGATATCACTCATTGTATGAGCATATAATGATGCTTGCAGATGGCCCTCTTACAGGTAGTCATCAAAGAATGCTCAGAGTTGATGAGCTTTCCAAGAAGAAGATAGTTAAGTTAGAACGCTTATTGCAGGATACAGAGTTTTCTAATAGTGAGTCTGGTGTTATAGAAAGTAAAGCAGATGTTGATAAAATAATGTATAGTGCTGCTGAACCAAAGCTCAAAGAGATGTATCAGATATACTATGACTATGCTAAACAGGGTTTTGAAAAGATGGGTGGAGTATGGGATGTTGCTAGTGATGGCACTGTAGAGATTAGAATGATAAAACCAGCAGCTGGTCATAAAATATCAGATGCAGATCAAAGAGCTTTTGATAGTTATCTTAGAGTATTAAATGTACTTGGAAGGGCTGGTGGTAGTCAGAAAGTAAAAATTAATCCTAGTGAAAAAAATTATCTTGAAGCTACTACTGAAAGTTTTAAAGGACTTTCTGAGATTGCTAAAAGATTAGAGGATCAGGCTAATAAGCTTATTTATAAAGAAGGTCCACCAATAGAAGGTGGAGTTAAACTTGGAGAGGAACTTCTTGGTACTTGGATGGAATCGCAAAGCTACTATAAAGGTGTTCGTGATATCTATGATAAGATCAGTGATTTAGATAATACTTCTGGAGTATGGGGCAAGAATGCTGATGATGCAAAGGAGATAAATAGGCTTATAAATACTATCTTTGTTAAAGGGAAAGGACGAGGTGTTGGATTGCTAGCAAATAGTATTGATGTTAGTGGTGGTAAACAGGGGCCTGAGAAAATGCAATTATTTGCAGATGCTTTGAAACAGGTACTGGCAACACATCCTAACTACAAAGCTCCATTTGGATTGACAACAGAAACAACCAGTCAAAAGGCTTCCTATAATGATGTTAAGAAACTACGTGATCTATTAAGTAAGAATGGTATGGGTGGATTTGGTGTTGAAAACCAGGGACACCTTGAAAGATTTGTTCATGATATGAATAGATATACTATGGACAAACAGTTATCCAGAGCCAGAGATTCTAAAGGTAAGCTTTTAAATGATGGTCAGAGATCTAAAATTAAATACATGATGGAGAGTGGTATAGTAGATCCACAATTTAATATAGTTAATATCAAGGGAGTAGTTGGTGCCTTAAAGTCTGCTATACCTGCTATTACATCTTCTAAGTTTAGATTAGAAAAGGCTCTTGGGGGTGAAGATATGCCCATAGAGGGACTTTATCTTGGTAATGAGGGATTGTACCAGGTTCTATCAAACGCGGCTAGGATCAACGATATGGAGCCTTTAGACTATGCTAGGAAGATAATAGATAACTATGAGAGACATGTAGAACCCTTAATGAAAACTGAAGAGGGTAAAGGCCTCTTAACTCCCAGCAATCTTGAAGCACAGGTTGATGCTCCATACTTAAGTGAGATGGTTCATCGTATGGACATGATAGATATGAAGGCTGAAGGACAGAGCCATACCAAGTTAATGGAATCTATTGAAAGGATTAGAACTGAAGGTTCTCCAGAAAGTGCTGATCAGAAATTTATAACAGCTATATATCATAGGTTCTGGAATCGTCAAAGAGATACTAGACAGCTGCTTAATATTCTATCTGAGTCTGGTTTATGGAATAGGAATAGACAAGAGCTTGAGCTTGATGCTCCTACAGATCCTATTAGTTCTATAAAGACAGCTATGAGTAAGATTAATAGGATTATACCTTTCAGTGATACTGCATCCAGGGTTGAGCAGAGAATCAATGAGCATATGGACAATCATGACATGAAGTATGACCATACTGATGACTTTAAGATCATCACTCCTAATGATTTTAGAGATAAATATGGTGTAGAGTATGATAAGGTAAGAGAGATTTTTGATAATGATAAGGATCTTGATCCCTTTGAGACTGTATTTAAAGAGGTTAAGTTTGAGGGAGCTGAATATAATAAACTATCTGCCGATCAGAAGAGACAGGTTATTTCTGATACTATAGGACTGTATAGAAATCATATCAATACTGTAAATATATCTAGGATTATGGCTGGTGAAGGAGTGGGGGCTATAGTAGACAATGATAATACTATGACTAACAACTCTCTATTTAAATCTATAACAGATATAGTAGGGGAAGGTAACTTTTCTATAGTTGATTACAATACTATGACTTCAGCTGGTGTTATTGATTCTCGTAGGGATATTAATGCAGAGAACTTCTTAAGAGGTGTCCTATATGATACAAGTATGGGGGTTAATAAAGATTTCAAACAAAGTAATGAGATTATGGGAGCACGTTTCTCATTCACTCAAGAGTCTGTTCTGGTTACTCTTCCCGAAGGATCATGGGCAATAGCTATACCTAAAGAGAACCTATCAGAGATTTCAAAGAAGTTTATTGATGTTACTGCTGCAGCTAAGAAGAAGTATGGTAAAGATACTTATGGTCAAGCTTATAAAGTATTAGAAGCTCTTACTGGCACGAAGGTTAAGGTTGATAAGAAGGCTGGCTTTAAAGAGGATGTATTTATATACCATGTAGATCCTGATGTACGTATGTTAGAGGATCCTCGCATTATTGAGGGTGATGGAGCTGCTAGAGATGTATGGATTGTTAAAAATCTTGAAGCAGCACAACGACAGCTAATGAATATGAAGGATGGTCTTGGAGGTGCTAAGAATTTTGCAGATACTATAGATGCACATGAAGGTCACCATATACTTAGAGATAAAAAGATTTTAAAAGATGGCACAGAAAGAGGGGATCATAAACATATTTATGTAGAGGGAGATCCTAATATTCCAGATGGATTAAAGCCAGATTCAAAAGGTAGAGAGTCTGGGACTGACTATACTAAATCCACTACCGTTGATGATACTACTTATAAGTTTAAGAATAGTACTGCAGAACAGGATGGTCACTATGCTACTGCTATGCTCACTCACATATGGATGGACAAAGCTATTGGTAAAAACTGGTGGGATGTTATTAATAAGGGCATAGATGGTAGTGATCCTAAAGCATTCACTAAGCTAGCTACCAGGTTTAAACTCATGTCTAATGTAAGTATGTATGGTATGGATAAGAAGCTTACAGATATGGCTCTAAAGCATTTTAAAGATATAGATGGAGATACAGATCAGGTAAAAGGATTAAAGATACTTTCTAAGAATGATGGTATGAATATAATGATTGCTGCTGATGAATCTGGTCTTGGCAAGAAAGAGTTTTCTGCCTATGAAAACATAAGAAGACAAATGCAAGCTGAGTTAGATGCTAATACAGAACTTAGTGGTCTACAGGATCTTAAAGATAAAAATTGGGATAGTGCTGATGACGCTAGTATGGTTGACTCTTATATGCCTGTTAATAAACAAGTTATGCGTGCCTTAGAGGCTCTTGGAGCTGCAGGTAATACTTCTGGTATAGGAGGTATTAAACCTATCGTTCATAAGTATGCTGGTGCTAATGGCAGGGGTGTTATACTTGGTAAGACTGTGTTTGTATATAGTAAGGAGTTTGATAGTTTCTTTAGTAATAATAAGAATATACATGCTATTATGTTTGATAGTGCAGAGAAGATGAAGGATCCTACTGTAAGTAGATTTGATTTTAAAGAAGGTGAGACACTTGGCTCTCTTGATACAAAGATTATTGGTGGAGAGTTTGTACATAAGTTAGATTTTAAAGACATAGAGCTTGGTGCAGTTGTTAAGCCTGATCATGATGCTACAATATCACAACAGATAGCTAATGAGCTTACTGCTATTGAAGGACAGAGTTTATATAGTAGTTATATCTCAGATAGATTAAAGAAATATATAGCTACAGTTGGCAAGGCTTTTAATGAGCACGATCCAACAGAGGCTATAGCGTTTGCAAAGCATCACAACAGTATTCCTGAGACATATGATGGTATGGGTGCTTATACTAGATGGTTAAAACATAATGGTATTCCATTTACCAGTCCATTCATACAGACTATGAAGAATAATGTAAAGAAAGTTATGATAGATAATGGTGGTCTCCTTACAATGACAACACCTCATGGCTCTCAGTCTGTGCTTGTTCCTAACTTACCACTTATAGATAAGAGTCTTAGAAACACTACATTCTTCACACCTAAAGATGGTGAGCGTCAAATATATACCTATGGACAGATAGAGATTAGTAATCATAATAGGAATAAAGCTATTATTCTTGACAAGCTACGGTTTATAAAACATAATGATACTGGTAAGGATAACACATTATCTTTTAAAGAATTTAATAAAGGTGATCAAGCTGGTCTTATTAAAAAGAGTATGAATCTTGGACAGGCATTTGATGCTATCAAAGATACTGGATATGAGATTGCTATTACCTCTTATAGAAATCCAAGAACTAGACCAGGAGATATTATTATCTCTGGACTTAGAGGCTTTCTAGATGGAGAGGTGGGAAACCAAGCTCGTATTAATGCACATGATCTTAAGATGCGTATGGAAGGTGACTTTGATGTAGATAAGGTTAACTATTGGTGGGATACTCCTGAAGATTTATTTAATAAATGGGATGCTCTGTCTGGTGAGGTGGGAGCTGTTAATCCTCCTAAAAATCCTAAGTCATGGGAAGGTCTTGACTTTTTAAAGCCTGGTATGATAGAGAAGTTTAATAAAGACCAAGCTAATGCATCTTTCATGCGTGGTCGGATAGTTAAGATGAGTAGGATGCTACAATTCTTTGATAATTATAGCCAGACTATACAAGAGATAGTAGGATATGATGGGAAGAAGGGAAAGTTTGGTGAAAGAAAAGTAATCATGGATGCTGGTGGGATTAAAGGTCGTTTAATACTTGATGCTGACAAACTTAGAAGAGCTAAGAAAGTTCTTGCAGAAGATATCCAAACTATAGTTGACTCTAAGACAGGTTATGATACAGATCTATTTAAAGATAATGTATGGTCTAACAAATTTCTTTACGGAGAAAAGGGTGGTGAAAGGTATGAAGGTATCTTTACATGGCAAGAATATAATGGAAAGGAAAAGGTATTTGAGGATGCTCCTGGTACGCTGGATGGACACAGTTATGGAGAGGTGGCAAAGACTGCTATTAATGAACTCATAGCTCCATATAGAGGACTCCTTCAGGTAGGTACAGGTATGTTTGAGGATGGCAAGAGGAGAAGCACAAGGTATGAAGATCTTATAGATGCTAGTAGTAGATTTGAAACCAGAATGAGGTTTGCAAGTAAGAATGCTTATAATAAACTAATAAAACAGGGTATAGATCCAACATTTCTTAATAATATATTCAAGAAGAATAAAGAGTGGCACAATCCATTCGGGGCTGTTGTAGCCAACATTACTGGTGATAATCTACTCCCATTTGAAAGAACTATCAGGGAGATAGGTAGAAATGATGGTATGAAAGTGTCCGCTCCTGTCAAGATGTTTGGTGAGAAGCTTGGTAACTTTGAGAGATGGAGTAATGAATGGATTGCTAGTGGTGATGAGGGTTCAACAGAAGCTATCTCACAAATCATAAAACAGATAAGATCTGATTCAAAGAACTTTGGATACCTTAATTATTTAGACTGGCGTATTAAAAAGCAGAGTCGTATTATGTGGGAACAAAAGCGTCAGAATAATACTTCTCTTGCTGAAGCTGTAGAGCATGATGTAGCAAGACTTACTGATAAGAGAAACAAGGTACAAGAAGCTATCATGACTGATACAGAGGTGCTTAAGATGGTTCTTAGTCAGGCACAGAGAAGGATTGCTTATGAGATAACTAGTAATTTTAAAACTAATAAGTGGACTAGAGATAAGAACTTCCAAACTTATGGTGAAGCTATGAAATGGGTGGGAGAAAATACATCTACTATAACAAAGTGGGCTAGGGCAGAGCCTTTAAAGATCAAAGGTATCAGTACTTCAGAGCAAATGGATATGATTATATGGAATGAGATGCTCCATAAGTGGAAAGACATATACATTATGCCAGACTTTGATAAGCTACAAGGACAGGCATCTTATGATTTTGAAAATGATATCTATAATTTTAAGAAAGCTTACTCTAAGATGTGGAAGCAGCTTTTTGATGACAAGAAGCGTAAGGCTAACAAGAGAGAGCCATGGCTTGGTGAGAGTATGATTATGGAACAGGCCAAAGGTATGTTTGATGAGCTATATAATAAATGGGAAGGTCATAAGGAAGGGCTTGGTAACCTAGCTCTTATTAAAATCATGAGTCCTACTAAAGATATAGGTTCTATGACATACTTTAATGGTAAGTTTGTTGAGAGTTTTCAGTCTGATAGTCCTACATATATTAAGTTTGGTCTTAGATGGTTGGCTAATACAGATAAGAAGGGAGAGTTGCAGAAAGATTCTATGTTTAAAGTATTTGCAGACTCTTACAACACATTGTACAAGACATTTAGAGGACAACAAGCTCCTGCTAATGACTTTGGACACCTATTATATGAAGAGAGTGTCAAATATAACAGAGAAACTATGTATGAATCACCTGCACCACTACTTGATTCTAATTTAAAGATGAAGTGGAAGGATACAAAAGAGTATAATGATATACTCGGTGAGATTAACCCTGATGTAGCAGCTACATTTGGATACAATCAATCATTTACTACAGGATATCTTTTAAGTTCAAGGCTGGTTGGCCCTGAGTGGGTCAAGTATGCTAAAGAAGCACAGGCTTATGGCTATTCACCATCAGGATACATACCACATGACTTTACTGGTGGTAAGTTTCCTGCTATAAATGGATGGGATTCTTTTAATGATGCTAGATATAGAGAAGCAAAAGTATTCTTTGGAGATGCACTTGGCAAAGACATATTATATGTTAAGCATAACCCTAGAGTTAGAGCTAATTTTGATGATGCTATGGGTACTGGTGTGCAGACACCGAAAGAACTAAGAGAAACTATAAAGAACAGAGAATTTGATGAGAATTGTTTATAATGAAAAATAACGAAAAAGTCATGTCATATATACAAAATTTTCAACTTTTTTTTAGAAAGTCGCCCCTCCCAGCGTATCAATTTTTGAAACCTTTGCTATCATATATAAGGTCACTATGGGGGTGCAAAAGGGGTGCAGGATGCGTTTTACGGCCGTTTCTCGGTTTTTCCGACCTTAGGTACCACTTTAACATAAAAGGAGCTTAAATGGCAGCAGGCTGTAGTCCAGAGAAAAAGAAACGTATAGATAAACTACTTGAGATCCATGATATGTGGTTCGATAAAGAGGGTGATGTAGGTCGTAATATACATGCTGTTACTGGGCAGGATACTAAATATTGGAAGAAGTTTTACGAAGGTGAGATGCAGACTGACTTTGATTATGGAGTATTGCCAAAGCTTAAAGATTTAAAGAGATTGGAACGTAAGGTTAAGAAGTTTTCCAGACAGATGGGTAAGAAACCTGGTAGCTTCGCTAAATGGTTCTATCTTCCAGAGAATGTAATGTCTAAAAACCCACTTACAAAATCATATTTTGATAATGTGGTGGTTGCTGGTAACTATTATAGGGGTAACATGCATAAAGTTACTTCTAATCTTGATAGGATAGTAGAGCTTGTTAATATGTCTACTAAAGAGAATACCCTTATGGGTAGACTTGGGCTTACGAGAAGTAAGGCTCAAAAGAAAATGGCACAAAATGAAGCTGAGTTCCAGAAACTAAATAAAACAGATCCAGATGCAGCTATAGTATTTCATAATGAGAATATAAAAAACCTATCCAAGGATAGTGAAATTGCCGTTATGCAGAACCTACATAAGCTTATGATTGATCCTAATTCTATATTAAAGGGTAATAGAGTTGAGAATGCTAGTAAATATGGTACTAACCTTGTACAGGCTGCAGATTTATGGCATAATAAGATGGCTCCTGAGCTGTGGAAAGTATTAAATACAGGCATTAATGACTATATTAAAGTACTTGAAAGTAATCAGACAGCCCTTGGTATAGAACAAAAAACTATTGATAATATTAAAGAGAACTTACTTGTAAAAAATAAAAAGGGTCAGTGGGAGATGGCAAAACAGGATAATTATTTTCCTACTCAAGTCCTTGATATAATACCTACATTCAATACTCTTACTGAAAGTATATGGTCTGGTGAATATGGTAATAAAGTAAAAGATATGGATCAATATATCAATAAGATGACTAAAGATATAGCTGATAATTTGAAGCTTGATGGCAACGTATTTGAACGAGGAAATGAAGCTCCTACTAATATATCTAAAAATGTACTTAGTATTATAGATACTTATGCTAAAGGAGCTACCAGATTTAACTATACAGCTCGTGTTACTAAAGATACAGTAAAGGCACTCCAGGATTTACAAGGATATAAAGTGAGGGGAGAGGATATGGATGACCATATTCGATTCCTTGCTGACTATATTAGAGATACACATGCATCTGCTGTTGGTATGGATATGAAACAGTCTAAGTTTGGTAAGATAGCTAGGGCTATTACATCATGGCAGTTTATGTCTAAACTTGGATTTAATATAAGAGGTGCAGCCCGTAATGCTACTCAGTCACTACAAAACTATATATACTTCGGATATAAGGGTATTAGAGAGTATAATAGATTTGCTACTAGTGATACAATGAAAGATTTGATGACTCAGGAAATGAAGAGACATGGAGTCTTCTTTACTAATCTAGAAGAGCTAGCTATGCCAGCAGAGTTTCTTCCAAGTACTAAGATGGTTGATGGTAAGTTAGTTGAAGTTGCTCCAGGAACAGCTGAAAATTTCACTCATTATTTAGAACGTGTAGCAAAGTTTTCTGGTAAACCTATGCAATGGGTAGAGAATAATATTAATAGATCTCTTACATTTAAGATTGCATTTTCCAAGATGTATAATGAGCTTACCCAAAGAAAAGATATATTACAGAAAAATCTTGAGACAACTAGGCTTAAAGAAGGTGTTAAAATAGAAGATGCTGTAAATGCAGAGATAACAAGACGTAGCAGCAGGTTCGCAGCTAATATGGTTAAAGAGCTTCATTATGAGTATTCTCCCTTTGCTAAACCTAAAGCACTTAGAACGGCTCCTGGGTCAATACTTGGACAGTTTAGTACTTATAGTATTAATTTTTTTGAATATAACCGTAAGATCCTATCTGAAGGTGTTGAAGGTGCTATGCATGGTGAATGGGGTGAAAATGGATGGCGTATGACTAGACTTGGTCTTACATATGCTGCTATTGATGGTATGATATCACCACTTTTCAGTACAGATATAGGTAAGTTAGTACAGCATGATACTAAAGATAGATTAGATCAGTTATATACATGGTTTACTGGTACTGAAGCTGAAAGAAAGAAGGTATTTTTTGGTAAGGGGCCTGCTATAGGTACATTTGGTGGTCCATTTGTATCTGATCTTATAACTGTTGGTCAGCTAACTAACTTTATGAAGATGAAGGAAAATGACTGGATGTCCTATATGGCAGGATACCAGGACTTTGCTGAACGTACTAAGGATGAGAAGGTATTTGAATTTGTAAGACTTTTAAATACTCAGCTTGCTCGTACTATATATGGTACTGTTCCTAAAATGGTTAATGGTACTGGGCTTACAACACTTATAGGTAGTGAACTTGGTTTATACGGATCATCTAATATAAAGAGACAACATAATAAGTTATTCTCAGATGCACGTAAGGTAACCCCAGGTTTCATGGATGATTACCTCACGCCACTGAGTGAGAAACAGAGACTTGCGAAAGGATATAAGCGAGCACTACAAGGCAAGCCTAACAAGAATCTGAATCCCGACGACCTAAGAGCTATAATGTCTGCTCTTGAAAAGATGAGAAGCTAGTTGCTCTCACCTTTGTGAACTATCATATACATTTTAGAAGCAAGCACATAGATATCATCTACAAACTCGATAAGCCTGGGATCTAAGTCTCCTCCCTTATCTTTCCAGTCTGTTATTCTTTTTGCGATTTCTTTAAGTTCTTCTTGTTCTAGCATTTCACTCCTTAATTAATTCTATAAAGCTATCTAAAGGGATAGCAATATAAGGTTCACGTCTATTTTTTTTCACTACTACAGCTGGTGCTCTATCATCAGAGTTAGACTCTGCTTGCTCAACAGCAGCCCAAAACTGTAGCCTTTCTACATTTTTGCATTCGAAGCTATAAGGTATTAACTTACGAGCAGCAGGGGACAGAACTATATCCTCCCCTGTCATGCCCATAGTTTGAGATTTAATATCATCTTCTTCAAGACTTGGAAATGAATCTCTTAGAATATCGCGAACCATATTTTGAAGCTTTCTACCTTTAGCTTTGTTTGATCTTACGTTCATAACCTAATCTCCTTAAAGCTCTAGTAATTGTGGCATTATTGGGACCTCCAAGAGGAGAGAGGACAAGATCAAGTTTTTCACTGACTTCCCCTCTCTCTTCTTCAGGAATACAATCCCAATAGTCCATAAGAATATTATAAGCAGCTTTATAATCAGGATCCATTCTTAGTTATCTTAGAGTGATAGATTTCCTTTTCACGCTCTAAGAGTTCTTCCTTGCGACATTGCATCCAAAATTCATAATCTTCATAATGATTATACTTGTCTGGATTTAGCATCATGTCTTGAATTAACGCTTCTTTTACTTTACCCATCTTTATCCTCCATTCTTGTCATTTCGGTTAATGGTGTCTTGTTTTTTCTACCGTGCTCTCTTATAGCACACTTTTTACATATCCGCAGGTCTTTTGAACCTGAGATCTTTTTTCCATCAGGAACCCACAAGTAAGCAGGTGGCTTAAGTTGACGCTCACTACACATTTCACATTCATAGGGCATCTTTCTACCAGTAGGGTGTACTGTCACTACAGACCCAATCTACCTGCTACTTGCTTTAATTTAGTACTTAATTCTTCAACACTAAGTTCAAGCTCGTTGATTCTGTTTTCCAGCTTGTCTATGAAGCTTTTTACTTGACTTTCTCTTGGCTTTTCTAGATTTACTTCCTTTAGTACTGTTGTTGTTTTGGTTGGCATCTTGAGCCTCCTTATTAAATGGCAATCTACGCCATTGTTCAAGTGTATTTATAAAACCATATATATCATATATAGCTTTCTTTATTTCTGTGAGATCTTTCTCTACAGAATTCTTCCAATCTGCTGCACTGAATTTATCACTCATAGGTATGCTCCACATGTTGTGTGAACTTGGTATGATCACCTTTCCATATCATGTAGCTATCAAAGTACCTAAGTAGTTGATTAAACAAGTGCTTGAGATCATTAACTTCTTCAGTTAATTCTTTTACAGTTTTCTTCTTTCTTGATGTTTTCATTTTACTCCTCTCACATAAGGGTTCTTGACTAGTCTAGTTCCAGGTATGACTTCGCCTGATTTAAGGTCATTGAGAATTCTTTTCTTGTCCAATTTCTTGGTAATAACCTCGACCCAATAGTGGTCAGGAATCTTAGATTCATCAATAACATCCACTGCCCCAGCAGATTCAGATATCTTAATGGGATTAAATATATCATGCTTAGGGAGTTCCCCAGTTGCTTGGTAATTTTCAATAACATATGCCTTTAACCTTTCTTGACTATTCTTTATAAACTTAATATATGATTTCATCTTATTCATTTGTTTAGTGAATAATGATAGCTCACCATCCATCTCTCCATATAAATACTGGATACCGTTCTCTTTCTGAGTACGTTCCTTGATAAGATCATTTATTCTTTCTTTTACTGCCTCGTCATCAAATATCTCATAGTCTTCACTTGCAGTTATTAGATTTCGAGTAATTTCTATTAAAGCTCTACTCATTCTAACACTCCTATATTAACATTGTTTACTGATAGTTTAACATCCAAGTTCTCACGCTCTCTATTAGCTTCACATTTGACATGTAACATCTTTATCAGACCATCACTGTCTTTAAGTGGTGCTACAGACAATACTTTATTAGCATTATATGCAGTCCTGAAAGAACCTTTACCAGATGCTATGTTCATTCCCTCATGAAAGGCTTGCTTTGTAATCTCACTTACAGCAAAGATGATTATACCATACTTAACAGCTATTTCCATAATTGCTTGAGATACTTCTTCAACCTTCATGTTGTTATCCTTATGATTACTCTTAAACAGTCCCATATGATCCACTACAACGACTTCTGGCCTTCTAGGTAACATTGTTATCCTTTTCTCCAGTTCGTTAGCATAAGGGGCATTATAGTCCACTGTAAGCCATTTAAACCTTTTATCCATACCATTTCTACTATTCTTATAGTGTTCTAATAGTTGTTCTTCTGACCAATCATTTTCTATCATTACAAACCGAGACCATATCTGTCTTGGAGACATCTCCATCTCCATAAAGTATGTTTCCTTCTTAAAGGAGTTAACCCAGTTCTGTAAGAGCATGGTTTTCATAGACTTAGGTGGAGCTTGTACTATCACTACCTCACCAGGATATATAGGAAAATCTTGATTGTACAGCTTTCCTAAGTTAACAGGGTTTATATTATTAATCAAGAAATCAACTAATGTTTTCTCCATTTCTGATGCTTCCATAACAGATGTAGACTTCTTAGTCTTATACAAACTACACATATCAGAGCAATGTGCATCCATTATAGGATCTTGACATCCCCATCTATATCCTTTACCATTATGTCCAGTATAACAGCCTTCTACGAGCTTTTTCATCTCTTCTGTAGTAAACCTGCTATCAGTTCTATCTACTCTCTGTCTCCATTCTTCCATAACATTATATACAACATATTCAGGATAACGCCATCTTAAATGTGCAGCTATACGCAGTGCAGTTGTATGTCTTTTACCTACCTCATTAGAATCAAGCATTCTTTGTATGCATGTATGATATACAGGGTCAGGTATTCTTGCAGTATTAGAGCTAAACTCTTGTTTTTCCTTGACTTGCACCTTAGCATCTTGTCTTAATAAGACATCAAATACAGGTGATCCTTCAAGTTCTATATCATTATTTGGTTGTGGTCTTTTAGCATATTCTTTTATTACTTCAACATCCACACTTTCAAATAACCATTCTTCTTTTATAGCTACCTTATACAATCCAGATTTACAATTTCTGGTATTGTTTATACGTATTAGTCTTGTCTTATCTGTTACAGCAGGGTCTGCATATTCAAATATACCAGCCCTTGTAAGAGAATCCTTTACCTTTAAATGTAGATTAACATCTGGCTTCCATCTAAAGCTTGTTTGAGGGATATTAACGTGGAATCCTCGGCCACTAAAGTATAATTTATATGGAACATCTAGATCTTTAAGTAGTATAGTAAGACCTACAGTTCTTTTTCTTGCTTCTTCAATTGTATTACCATCAACATCAAGAATGAATTCATCTGGGATATATACAAGCCCATCAAATCCAGCAAGCTTCTGATGTTTAGCAAAATACTCAGCTACATACTCATCATAGTCATATAATGACATATAAGTATCATTAGCAAGCTTCTGCCATGATGATAATTCGCTGGCATCTTGAAAGTAATGCCTTTTAGCTAAACCAAATGCGAATTCTTTTATCATCTAGCAATCTCCCTTCTTATTTCCTTAGCTCTTCCATGACGTTCATTCCATTTTTCTCCCCTAAGATGTGGGTTTTTTTCCTGAATTTTACGTCTACATCTAGAGATAGATTCATAACTAGGCAATTTACCCTCAGCAAGCATAGACAATAAAGCTTTGCCACTTGCATTTTCACCTATATTAAATGATACATGTTCCCACCATATATTTGCCATTAATTTTTCATCATTATCTCTTAATAAAGGATATTTATTTAAGTATGTTTCTACTTCTTTCATTACTGAAAATAGTTTTTTCATTTTTTCTCCTTATGGTAAATTCTTTTATCTATTTCTATAAGTTTACAAGAGGCATAGACCATACAATCCAACACCTCCTCTAAAGCTTCCTTAATAAAATCCCTGTCATCAGAAACAACATTCTCATGTCCATATTTTTTAGCACCTATTTCCAATCTTTCACGGATTAGTTCAATTATTTGGTCATTCATTGGTTATTCTCATCAGTTGGTATAGGTCTATCATTTATAAATGTATCCTTCTCATCAACTAACCTTAGAGCTTGTATCCATCCAATATTAATAGTTCTTTCTGCCTCTTCTTGAGGTGATTTTGGGTTGATATTCCCCCAAGCCTCTTCTATCTTTTCGCAATGTTTTAAAAGTCTTTGTATTGCGTTTTGACTTATCATGTAAGATCTCCTTTTTATAGCATTTTGTACAATAGGCATCATCTATATCTAGTACAACAGCATTCTTGCCACATATTATACAGTAATTTGTCATCTAATTAAATACCCATAATAGAATAATCATAGCAATTTTATCTAATACCCATAGTATAAGCAGTATTGTAAGTTTAGTATTGCTAGTTAGTATTCTCTTTTTTGGATATGGTGTTTCTATTTTCATAAGTTTTAATGAGAGAGACCACGCTTAAGCACTCGAATGCATTGCTCTCTGGCTATTAACGAATGGTGGTTTTAGCCGTAACTCTCTCAAATTTAAAAGGGGAGTATCCATTTACGTGTCTCGGTTTCCATGGCTCCAACAACTCCCCCTTACCTCTTAGGCTAATAGCCCAATTTAGAATGGAATATCTTCATCTGCAGTTACAGTAGTATCAGCAGGCCCACCTTGAGCAACTAAAGGAAGAGTTTCCTCTTCATGATGTGTCTCAGTTGGGATAAAACCATTGGTTGTACCATTAGTTTTAAGTATCCATTGATTGTAGTAGTCTTCAGCACGACCCTTCCAGTATTCAACATCACTTTCAGTGAATGATTCTACTTGGTTTTCAAATACAGTAGGTGCAAATTGTCTTAGCACTCTATTATATTTAGTATTCTTAGGATCTTTGTGCAGGAAGGCATTTATTGTATGTCCTACAAGGTTATCAGCTGTATCATCGAATTGAACAACCATATCACCGTTAGCACTAGTTAAGGACTCAGTTAAGCCAGCATTTGCAAAGCGAAATACTTGAGCTATAACAAACTCCTCACCATTGTTACCTAATTTAGCATAAACACGAGCATTCATATTTTCAGGTAAATCTTCAAACCATAGGTCTAAGACTTTATCACCATTATAAGTGTCGTATACAGCTTTACTTATAGTAACTGTTCTCCATCCAGGACTAACTTTAACTCCTGAATTTTTTCTTATTGTCATTGTTTTCATGTTTTCTTGGTTCCTTTACTAGTTAAGGTTTTGAGACTCCATGTCTTACCACTACCAGGTGATCCAACAATCAGTATTTTACAACCATTGAATCCTCTTTCCTTAGCAGCGTTCATTACAAGTTGATAATCCTGTGGGATTATATCATCAAGTAAATTTGTACGATCTTTTGCATGATCATATTTTTCATCACGTCTGGTTACCCATTTATATTCAGTACCAGCACCATTTTTCACATTCTTAGTATAGAATACGAAATCAAACCATTTACTTATGTCTTCTTTAGTACTACCATCTATAAAAGGTATTACTTTATTTCCATCATCCATAGTTTGTACTTTAGCATGACAATTAAGAACAACAGTACCAGGTATTCTACTTATGAACTCCAAAGCACCATCAAGTTTATTCTTTAATTGACCCCATCCTTGAAGTTTCAACTTGCCATCATCGCCAGATAACTCTCTTACATATTTCTTAGATAACTCAGAGAATGTATCAACGACAAATGCATCAATTTTTGTACCATTCTTAGGTACTACCGTACTAGATTCTTCTTTAATTTCAAGAGTGCCTACCATTTTAGTCTTAATAGTATTCTTTGTAGTATACAATTGTCCTATTAAAGACTGGAATTGTTTCCATGTACTAGGTGATAATACTGGAAATGAGAACATATCCTCTATAACTTTTTCAGAGCCAAGAGTTTGAGACCCATGTTCGAGGTCTAAATATAGAACATTCATCTATACTCTCCTTTTTAGTTTATTTTTAGTCTAATAGGGCTCGAAACATCGCTATGCTGAGAGTCAAGCCCTATTATCTGATGACAAGAATGCAGAGAAAATCTGCACCCTCAATTTACAACAATGTTACCTTTACTTACAAGCATATTAGTAGGAAAATGGAAAGAAATCTTTTCCGAACAAGGCTGTTTAGTTAACAGTTTACGTACAGCGTTGGATATGAAACTACCACTCATATTACTACAATAGCTTGTTGCTTTAGCATTACAAGGTTCAGGATCACCTTCTTCGTCGGAATACCAAACCTTTCTGTACTTATTAACAGTTGGTTTATCGAGTACATATTGCATATAATGCTCTGCACCCATTCTACCATCTATTATATAAGCTGGCTTATTATTGTTACTACACAGTATTACTACTGCTTCCATTCTTGACTTCATCGAGTCAAATCCAAGTATAGCTATATCGTTTGGACCGTTATACATATACTCAGAGAACATACCATTTACAGGTGTAACAGATGTATTAGTATTGATATCTTTTATTATAGAGTCTAGAGCTTTAACTTTGTCTACTCCTATATGTTTTACATCATATTGTGATACACCTATATTAACATCTTCTACCTTATCCATATCATACAGGAAGAAAGTAGTTCCACCCATCCTCACAAGTTGAGTGGCTGCAGAACTACCTATAGCTCCGCAGCCCAAAATATGGAAGGTGTAATCAGACATATTGTCTATTATTCCACTATATCTACTCCCTATCATTAGATAACTCCAAATGAATTATTCCAATTTTGATAATCTGCATCAAATAACTCATCAAAGTCAAACTGTTCATCTTTATGATAGATTATATCTCTTGCATCAATATAATACATGCAGTCTTTTATTTGAGAAACAGAAAGCTTAGCTATTCTGAAGTCACATTTGGTTTTAAGTTCCTTATTAAGTTTAGTAATTTCCTTCTTTAATGTTTTCTCATCATTTTTTCCGAGAGTTGTATTCTTTAGAAGTTCTTCTACTTCTCTTACAAGGATATATGGAGGATATTTTGAAGTATATTGATCTGAACTACCATAAGTATTATGATACATACTAAGTTGTCCAGTTCCACCATAAGTACTCTTTACTTTAGTATATTCAGGTTTAGCACAAGTAGCTTTCACCTCATTGTCTACGTCCATCATATCATATACTCTATTTATTTCAATGTCTTGATGAACCTCAATAGGCTCCCAAACACTTACTCTAAACTTATATTCCTGTTTTAAGTTCACAACAAGAGAGAATGAGTACTTACCAGCAGCCATTTCTTCAATAGCATTTAGATCTGTACCTGACCAGAATGCACCCATTGTATGATGACTATGCCACCATAAGAATGAAAGATCTGTCTTATCCTTATGTTCCATAGCAGTTTTAACATAATATTCAGCAAGAGCATCTTTATCAAGTATGCAATTACCTCCAGATACTATTTGTTTCAGTATTACTGGCTCTTCGACAAGGAAAGAATCTTCCTTCCTGTGTACTATAGCCATCCCTCCTATTTCAGCTTTAAACTGATCATAGGATGACCTTGCATAAGATATTATTTTATCCCAGCAAGTTGATTCAATAAATACTTCCATTGCTAACTCCTTTATATTATTTTAGCGTTTACTAAGGTTGCGATTGCTTTACTTTTATCTTCATTAGATAAGTCATCCCAATCAGGAATATGCTTCTTAACTCTAGCAAATTCATCATTAGCATCTTCATCTAAAGCTGCATATTCATCTGGATCATTTAAGAATTCAGTTATTTTATTCATAGAATGTTCAACTCTCTCTAATACAACCAAGAATCTCTCTATAGTATAATGTTGACTACGAGGTTTTAATTGATTTATAAGATACATTCTATACATATTATGTATTTGATCTTTTTGATCAGTTTGTCCTCTTAAATGGTCACATAAGTCATTGTATAAATGATGAAATTCACGACGTAATTCCTCTGGTATATCCTCATATGCATCTGGATCATCATCTTGCATTAAATATAACTTATCACGACACCAGTCCTGAACAGTTTTAAGTCTTATATATGCAAGAGCAGAGTTTTGTTTACATTCTTTTTCAACACCTACTTCCCCTTCAGAAAGAGTATCAGCTACTACTTTGAGTTGATATCCAAACCTACAATTATCTATTAGTGTACATTTTATTTCCTGACACTTATTAGCTCCCCATTTGGCAGCATTAGTTATAAGATCAGTTACTTCTTCTTCACTTTTATATGCACCTTCTCCTCGATATACAAGAAATTCTTCTGGAGTATCTATACGATCACTCATAGCAGATCTTCTTCTTTCAATAGCCTCTTTAACAGTTTCAAGATAATAACTATGAGCAATATAATCCTTTATTCTGTTAGCTATTTGATGCCATTTAGAATCACTACCGCGATAAAATCCTTCAGTATCTTGTGGATTATATTCAAAGTCCTCTGGTTGTGTATGAAATAACATTTGTCTTGATATTATAGGATCACAGTCACCAGCAGATTTAGCATGTCTTATTACATACTCTCTATTTAAGTGTTCAGGATTACCAATATATAGTTTACTAGGGCCATTAAGTGGCACAGTCTTATTAGTTACAAATTCACTAAGCCATCTTCTTGCAAATACAGCAAATCCAAATATATCCATTTCATTTAATGATATTCTGAAATTAGAGTCAAAATCACCAAAGCAATGATTTCTGTAATTACCATAATATGCTCCACTTGTTTTACTTATATATGGATGTACTAATATTTCATCATTAGGGTGATATATACATTTAAATTCCCAATTTCTCGAACCATTAATATAATGGAACACATTTCTAGTAGCCTTTATATGTACATCACCACATTCAAATTCTTGATGGGTAACTAAGGTTACTTCATCTTCAAATCCTTTTACTTTGAGAACTATATTAGATATAACATATTCAATACAGAGATTGTCTTCTACAATATCATCATGTGATTCAACATACATATTTACACTAATATCTTTATCTATTTTCTTGATATCACCTGTGTCAATAATCATAGTTTCTTTTGCTTTTTCAAAGGCATCAACTGCAGTTTTATAGTCTACTTTAGCACCTTGCCATTTAAGATCACACATACTTCTCTGAATTTTACTTATATCAGTTTCAAGAGTTCTACCTCTCCAATTATTAGCTCTTCTATTATCAAAGATAGAATACATATTTCTAGGTCTTTTCTTTACAGCATCAGCTACAACAGCCATTGCTGTCTTAACCTGGTCATAAGACCCACGTTTCCAGGCAAGTTTATTAGTAACACCAATACTAGTGTTATATTTTTCATTAAATTCACTTAGAAGCCTTAATATCTCACCAAACGGTCCAATAAATATCCTATCCCAGTGTGTTTTGATGTCAGGTTCATAGTCTTTTATAGATATTTGTTGCATAATTTTATCCTTATATTATGAATCAAGGGAAGCCATTAAATGACTCCCCTATCATCTTGTGATTATATTTGAGATCAGTCGCTATTCTTAATAGCGAGCATTACCACTCCACCAGTCTTATTATCACGGACTATAGCTACATAGTCATCATTAGAAAGCTCTGTAGTTCCTTCAGTGTCAGCGACGCCATTGACGTTTACGACTGTTCCACTAGGAATACTAAGTTTTTCCTTTAATTCAGATACATTACGAGCCGAGGTTGTGGTTTCAGAAAATGATGCACTACCATTCATCAATTTTATTGTGATTTCCTGTGCCATTTATTATTCTCCTTGTTATTTAGTATTAATACATTATCACCATATTTATCCATTGCTTCAATAACAATACGATGAGTCTTCTTCTTGCAAGTTGTCTGTGTTAATTTCAGACAAATTTGATCATAAGTTTCCATAGAGTTCCTTATTTATGAGGTTACGAGTTCTAGTTAAAAAATTAAAGTAGAAAGGAGCTGCCACACCACAAATGACAGCCCCTCCTCGCTCCTCGGTCTATGGAATATCTCAATTAAGAGATAAAATATTTAGTGGTTATGTGCGGAATACCCAAGGAGTGTTACTATTATATAGTAGTATAACCTACTAACTCTTCACTTTTCCCATTTACTCGACTAGTATGAACTCTTGTCTTACCTTCAGGTACAGTAGTCAAGTTTTCACCTCTAGTGATAGGCTTATAGCTTTTATGCCATTTAGCTACCAATGGAGTACCAGTTTCAATTGCCTTTATAAGACGTGGAACAGGTATAAAGTCAGCTATAGATGCTTTTAGCCTGTAAGCAGAGCCTACTGTTAGCATCCATTTTAGTGCTTTACGTAAGAATATTTTATCAGAACGTCCTGTATATGCTCTAATCATTCCAACAGCAATAGAGAATGTAATTGGTGATTTACCAACATTAACTATCTGTCTTAATACTCTTATACCACCTATTTCTCTTACTTTTTCTATAGCAACAAGAGTAGTAGCCTTTACTTTAGCACCATTAAGATAACGTTCTAACTCTTGGCAGGCATTAATTTGCATAGTATCTTCATTACATGATACAAATAGTTCATCAAAATGCTTATTACTAGTACTATTATGCATAACAACTGGTGCTTCTTTAACACCAATTATCTTTAATGCTGTTAGTCTACGATTACCGTCTATAACTGTACCATTACTAGAAACTATAATAGGAGTTAATAGACCGTTCTTACGAATGTTAGAAACCAAGGATTTAAACCCTAAATGAGTTGTATCTGTCCTTATTACAGGATTCTTAGGATTAAACCTTAACTTATTTAAAGTCATAGTCTTAAATACCATAGTTGCAGTTTTAAAATCTTCTGCATCCACGAGCTTTGTTGATGTTTTCTTAGTTACTTTCTTTGTTCTTTTTTTCACTGTGTTTCTCCTTTTTATTATTGAGATTTACAAGTTAATTGTGTGTCTAGGCAGGATTTGAGTATACCTGCAAGGCTACCGTCTTCTTTAGTATTCATCCCTCTTGTTAGATTGTCATCCTACCCTTATACTCCATCAATTTGAGTACATTAGGCAAGGCTATCACAGCCCATTAAGAGTGTATACTACCACGAAGCAAGGATTATAGCATACTTAGATATAGGAAAAGACTACTCATCATTTCTAATTTATCGGCTCCTACCTCGGCTGTTTCAGCAGCCTTTAGACATTGATTAGACTTCAGCCTTCCATTTGGTTAACTGCGACTACAACGCCTGTCTTTGTACCTGTAAGGGTCTTCATCCACTCCTTTCCACAGGTTTCTAGATTTGTCGAACATAACAATGATCAATTATTATGACCAACTCACACAAATTTAATTTTTTACTGAAATATGAGAGAACTAGGTCTTCAACACCGTTGACTAACGCAATAAACATGCTTAATGCAATCTTGCAACATTAGACCCCAATTCAAACCATTACTCTCTCAATTTAATGCTAGCTACCCTGATCAGAGTTCTCTGGTACTACATACCTAGAGTGTTGACTTTCTATAATCCCTTGTGAACCCTAAGGGTCGGAAGATTATAAAATAGCTAGCAAATATATATTAGTCTACACAGCCGTCTTACAGACCCCTCGCCACATCCAAGCCTCGACTAAATCATTATATCTTCTTTGTTACTTTAATACTCTTACCCTTTTTCATAGGTTGTTCTTGATAATAACGACTATCAGGATAGCCTGACCATCTCCAGCCATTATCAATACAAGATTGACACATAGATGAGTATTGACGAGCACTTTCTTGATTACATATTTTACATTTAGTCATCATTTATCCTTTTTACGCTTACCAGTAGGATTAGTAGTTATAAATGCTGGTTTAGGAGCAGTATATTTCACTCTTTTACCATCACTTGTTAGTATGTACCCACGTTTACGACTCTTAGATATCTGTCGAGCTGTGGTATTCTGCTCTTTAGCGAGCTCACTATTTGTTTTTTGCATTTTATATCCTTATTATTTATATCTATCAGCTCTATGACAAGATCTAGAGCAATATTTCTGTTTATTACTACTACCATAGGTAAACCATTTGTCACATGTTTTACAACAAGCACCTGTCATTGCAAAAGTTTGTATTTGTCTTGGTGGCATTGGATCCATTCTATCTTCAGGATCACGCCAATTACCCCCATCAAGTAATCTACCTCTTCGTTTACTATTTTCAACAGCCATAATAGCCTCCATATAGTTAAAAAATTATAATGGGGCAGATATTATCCACCCCATTGAGTTCATTTAATACGCTTGATTGCAATATCAAATTCAAGAAAGTCATCATCATTTTCATTAAATACTCTTTGTAGAGTTTCAGTGATCTTACTTAAGACAACTTTAAATGACTTTATTTTATAGATCTTATGATCTGTTATACCATTATATTCAAGTGTTACAACATATCTCATAAGACCCTCCATAACCATATCATTACACCTATCCAGAATGTTATACTGAATAGTCCTGCATTAACCCAAAACAATAATATTTTAAAGCCTTCTTTATCCATAGCTGTGATTATCCTTATTATTTATAGTTTGGTACAAGTTTATATATATATTACACAATGCACACGCAGGATCACACATAAAGCACAATCCCACGTGTTATCGCATTATTTCACTAATACATATAATACTAAAGCAATACTAAAAGGGGAAATGAATCCCCTAATAGTCCTAATAGTCCTACGGTGCTGCAGGTGGTGGAGCTAACTTCTTGAACTCAGCCATTATATCACTTCTGAAGTCAAAGAACTGCTTCTTAGTGACATACTGTGGTTCAGTCTTAGGTTTAGTATGAAGAGTTGTCTTCTCATCAACCTTAACAGGGTTAGCTTCAGCCAGAGTGTTGGCATCCTTCTGTGCCAGTCCTTCTTTGATAGCAGCAAGTACCTGCTCTTGGAAGGTTTCCTTCATATCATCACCGCGAGCTGCTTCCATAATATCTTCATAGTTACGAAGAGTACGCCTTACATTCATGTACTTACCGCTAGCATCCTTTGCTAAGGCTGCATAGCCATAGGCTTGTAGTACTTTGTCCATCTATGGATCTCCTTTCATTAATTAAATTAACTATTAAATAATCTAAAATCAAAAATAACGTAATCCCGATAGGGAAAAACCCTTTTTAAGGGGGGTACATTCGGTAAATAAGCCACACACTAAAATGCTATAATTTTTAAAAGTTGCCTCTCTTCTGTAAGCCTAGTCACAAAATAATCCTTGTTTTATACCTAAGTTATTGTGTATTAAGGAGATACTATGGATTGGAAGGGAATGTATGAGGCAGCCTTGGAACGGGTTAAACAACTCAATAGAGATGTTTCTCTCCTTGAAGCAATCCTAAGATCATATCTACCTATAGTCGAAAAGGATAAAGATGAAAAGAGATGAGTGGTTTCAATGTGTAAGATGGATAAACCTAGCAATAGGGTTTTACAATATATATTATTATGTTGGATATGGGTCATGGCCAATGATGTGTCTTGGTGCTCTGAATATAGGGGCGTGGGTGTTTACTCGCAAGCCCTTAATATCACTACCGAAGATAAAGGAGAAATCACCTACTTCCTAATATATGTTATTTTTAGTGAAATAGGGAAAAAGCTTGACAACAACTATACATGTCCTGTATATTGTGGTGTAGATCATAAACATAGAAGGAAGTGTACGGATGAAGAGGAAATATACTATGAAGCAGCTAAGGAATTACATAGATCAGCTGTTTCTAATGATAGAAAACAATCAGAGAGCTATCTACGATCTGAGGGAGGAATTAGGATCGAGTGCACAGATTGAAAGTAAATTTTCTAAATTTGTTAAGTACTTTAAAAACATGAAGTTAAAGCTTAAAAAAAAGTCTTGATTTTGGTAAATAAACCTAGTAATATAGTGGGTGTTAACTAGATAACAATATAAGGGGTTATTATGAAAGTTTATAAGCTTAAGATTGTATTTGATCCTGATACTGAAGATGTAGAGTATATTGAGGAGACAGTTGACACTGATGACCCTACAGGAGCAGAGGATATGTTTCACTATGCTGATGTTGAACTATCTGAATACTTTGATGAAGAACAGCTAAAGATGATAGGTGGTTGTTATAATATTGGTATAGCTTAGCAAGCGTCCCTAAAGGGACTTAACTATATATTAGGTACAAATATGAAAAAAGGACAACATACGTGACCATATAATAAAAAGCCTCACCCAGTTAGGGAGAAGCATACTAAAAAAGGTGGTGACAAAGTTCATGGGAGTGAGACTCCTAATTTTTACTACAATTTCCCAAAGAACTCTTATAAAGAAGGTAAATGAGAGTTTATAAGGTAAATGGAATTGAACATAAGGTTTATGATCCAGATGATCCCATTCCAGACAGACTAATTGTTCAGTCTAATTGGAGAGAAGGGAGAGCTGGTGAGTGGGTAAAGACTGATGACAATTGTGTCATCCAGGTGCTAAGACGAGGGAAGATGTCAAAGCCAAAAGGAAGGAACAAGATCAGAGAATACATTGGGACCTGTACAGGGACTTTCCCCATTGGTGATTCAGTCAAAATGGACACCTCTCGCAGAGTAAACATATACTCATTCGGAGGTAGTAAAAAAGCTGAAGACATTCTCTTGGATCGGACCATACTCTCTAAGCATGAAGAGATGTTTGTTCTTTATCTAGCATCTGGTATGGCAGCAGAGGATGCTTATATAAGAGCCTTTCCTACTAAGAATAGGAACTATGCAAAATTAAAGTCTGGACATTTAGTAAAGACTGAAAGGATTAAAACTGCTATGAAAGAAGAATTGAAACCAATATGTGAGGAGCTAGGAATAAGTGAGACCAGTGTCTTATCTGGTATTAAAGATCTCTCTGAAACAAGTCAGAAGGAAGAAACCAAACTCAAAGCATTATTTAAACTCAGCGACATCCTAGATCTCGAGGATAAGAGCCAGACAAAAGTGACGCAGGTCACAGGTGCTCTATTCCAGGGATTTTCAGAAAAGATGTTAGAAGAAGCTGAAAGACCGCAGATAGAAGAATAATGGGTGCTTGGCAAGAAGAGAAGGATGAGTTAGATAAGCAGAAGGCAGTAATATTTGCTGAGTCTCCTTTTGATTTTGAAGAAACTTGGCTTAGACTACCAAGGAAATTGCATGATAAGTTAGGAACTCCTCAAGAATCTGGATTTGTACTTGATGATACTGAAACCAGAGATTTATATAAAGATATTCTTTATGGAAAATATAACACTAAAAGTTATAATCTAGACCAGCAAACTGAGATAGGCAGTGTAACTAGTGAGGGAGAGGTATATGATCCAGAAATGGGGATGTACAAAACTCAGGGAGCTGATGAATTGGCAAGTAAGGAGACATGGGATGTATTAGCTACTCTTATGGGCGGTGATATTAAAATGTTAACTCCAGAGGAATGGAAAACTCTTCCTGATAAATATAAAAATAGAGAGGATGTTTTCCCAGGTCAGGCAAGATGGTGGGCACAACAAACTCCTGATATAGATACTGAAATTATAAATTTTGCTACAAAGGAAGAGCTTGATCATAAAATTAAAGAACTTGTAGAAAGTGGATTTTTAGATGAAGGAGATGTCACTGCTTTAATGATGGGACACTCTTCAGGTATAGGTATGTATGGAGGGGTTAATCCAGAAGAATTAGGAGAAGTTTTAAGAGATAATACGATAGAAGATAAATTTAACAAAGTTCTACTTGGATCTTGTAATATGGGATCAAACCCTATTGCTTGTATGAATCTATCTGAAGCATTTGATGGGACTGTAGTTGAAGGTCAAGGACCTATTGAGGGAGATTGGAGGGAGGGATCTTATAATTGGGGAACTGGAGCAATAGATCCAGATAGTCTTAGAGACCCAAATGCATCTATAGAATCCAGATTTTTTGTAGAAAATGCACCATATGAAAAATATGCATATAGACCTTTTTGGTCTAACCAAGAAAATAAATTTAATATAGATGAAGTAAATTGGGGTGCTTTTGATGCCCCTTAGAATAAGGAGAATAAAATGCCAACAGTAGGTGAGAAGAAGTTTAACTATGATCCAGTAGGAATGTCCAAAGCAAGAAGGGAATCAAATGCGACAGGCAAACCAATGGTACAACAACAGCAACCTAATTATCAAGGTGGCGTTGACCCGAATGCAAGTCCAAATCAAGGGGCAGTAAATAATTTTATGAACCAGAATGCTATTGGTGATCTTGCAGATGGTGGAAATATGAATCCTAATCAGCAAGATGTATCTAAATTGCAGAGTGGTCTTAATTTTCTAAATAAAGGTCGTCCTGGTTATACTCCACTTAAAGTGGATGGTCAGATGGGTCCAAAGACTCGCGGTACTGCAGATATGTATCTTGGTCGCAATCGAAAGGTTTAGTGGCTAATATTAATACTCAAGATGTCTCCAAAGCTGAGGAGGCATTACAGCTTGCTAAATATGATATGATTGCATTTGGTAAGTTATTTTTGCCAGATGACTTTATGCGATCTGAAACTCCCTTCTTTCATTATGAAGTAGCGGATGCAGTTATGAATTATGATTATAGACAGCTTGCAATAGTATTGCCTCGTGGTCATGGTAAGACAGTATTAACTAAATGCAGTATTATGCATGATTTTTGCTTTACTACAGATCCACTATTCTATGGATGGGTGGCAGCATCCAGTAAAATTTCAGTACCAAACTTAGATTATATTAAATATCATATAGAGTTTAACGATAAGGTTCGTTATTACTTTGGTGATTTAAAAGGTAAAAAATGGACGGAGGACGACATTGAACTTAAGAATGGCTGCAAACTCATTTCTAAATCAAACTTATCAGGTATTAGGGGAGGGGCTAAGCTCCATAAGAGATACGATCTTATTGTTCTTGACGATTTTGAAGACGAGAATAATACCATTACGCCAGAGTCTCGTTCTAAAATCTCCAATCTTGTTACGGCTGTTGTCTTCCCTGCCTTGGAACCTAGTACGGGTCGTCTTCGCATCAATGGTACTCCTGTTCATTATGACTCCTTTATCAATAATATTTTGGTTGGTCACGATAGGGCAAAAAAAGAAGGTGCAGAATATAGTTGGAAAGTCATAAGTTATAAGGCTCTCCAGGGTGATGGAACGCCACTTTGGCCTGATTGGTTCGGCAAAGAGGAAATGGAAAGAAAGAAAAAGTTTTATATAGATTCTGGACAGCCACAAAA
>Ga0080013_1000460_pt1 | contig 57729 bp, 86 predicted proteins | sample ETNvirenome_6_85_FD_69236 | JGI IMG/M metagenome (GOLD analysis project Ga0080013, IMG submission 69236) | Marine viral communities from the Pacific Ocean - ETNP_6_85 (SPADES assembly) (version 2) | ecosystem: Environmental > Aquatic > Marine > Oceanic | place: Pacific Ocean | collected 2013-06-19 | reverse complement strand
GGAGCATTTAATAACGCATCTGGATTTCTAGGAGCATACTTAGCCGAAACAGTTTTTGTTGATGGCACTGCTCTAACTGCATCTAGCTTTGGTCAAACTGATACCAGCACAAACAGATGGATACCTAAAGCAGTATCTGGACTTTCTCTTGGAACTAATGGTTTCTATTTAGACTATTCAGATTCAAGTGATTTAGGTGAAGATCAAACTGGTTCTAACGATTTTACAAATAATAACACTGTGACTCAAACAGGTGACTCACCAACTATAAACTGGGCAACACTAGACTCAAATAGAGCAGGGTCGGGTATAAGTTTATCTAATGGTAATAGGACGCTTGATGATAAGTCAGCGGCTTGGAGAGTAGTATTTGGAACCATTCCTATGAGGTCGGGGAAATGGTACTGGGAATGTCACATTACATCTAGTGCTAGTGATGGTATTATTTATGGTGTCACAAATCCTAACACAAGCACAGCTAATAGTTCTTCGACAAATAATAATGCCTATGGTTATTCAAGTTACGGATCAATTTATGGCGCAACTACATACAAAAATGCAGATTGGACAACAACGACTTTTACTAATGGAGATAAAATTGGTGTAGCCGTGGATATGGATAATGGGTATATCTATTTTGCCAAGAACAACACATGGCTAATGAGTTCTGATCCTACTGCTACAACTGGAGCAGGGTCTGCTTTTACTATTGCACATGAACCAATTCTTTATCCTTATATTAATCAGTACGATTCATTTACAACTGATATGCAATTTGATTCATCTTTGTGGAGTTATTCAGCACCCACTGGTTATTCAGCTTTATCACAAGACAATATGACAGATACAGAGCAATTCATCTCAGCATTTAGCTGGATCAAGAACAGAGATGCCACAGACAACCATATGCTGTTTGATCGTGTGCGTGGTGTGACTAAAGATATACACTCTAACACTACCGATATTGAAGTTACAAACGTAGAGACAGTTCAACAATTTCTATCTGCTGGTGTTCAAATTGGCGATGATGTTCAAGTCAACACAAGTGCCGAATCCTATGTTCTCTGGAATTTTATGGCAGAGGCTACTGGTAGCGGATCATCTAATGAAGCTGGAACTGTAAACACTACCAGAACACTTGTAGATACTACATTAGGTTTAAGTGTAAGTTTAGTTCCTGTTCCTGCAAGTGGTGATTTTACTATTGGTCATGGATTAGGTGCAATACCAAAGTTTATTATAGTTAAAGGTTTAGAAGCTACTGATAACTGGGTAATTCATGCTAGAGCTACAATGTCAGATACCACCGACTATATTTTATTTACTAATGCTGCACAGGTTAATAGTGGATCAAATGTATTTGGAGCATCTTTACCAACAAGTACAGTATTAGGTTTAAGTGCTGGAAGTACTGCTGCTGCAAGTAAAGATGCTATTGTTTATGCTTTTGCAGACTCTCAATTTATTAGCATAGGGTCATATGAAGGCAATGGAAATGCAGACGGAACATTTATTCCAACACTTAATAGTCTTGGTGTCCCTATTCAACCTGTATGGACTTTAATAAAAAGTGTGGACCATACTCAAAGTTGGTTTCTTAGAGATACTGCACGAAATCCATATAATGTAGTAACTAAAGAACTACATCCCGATCTAACTAATGCTGAATATAGCAGTGCTACTATGGATATAGTAACAGGAGGGATAAAACAAAGAGTAAGTAGTGATTCTAATTCGTCTTATACATATATATACATGGCAATAGGAACACCCATCATTGATACAGATGGTAGAATTATAGCTGGAAGATAGAGAAATGTTATGGTCGCAGAAGTTTTGGCAGGAATCGCTTTAGTAAACAGCGCGGTTAAGGGGATTAAGAGTGTAATTGGAACTTGTAGAGATGTATCTGAAATAGCAGACCAGATTGACTCAGTAATTACTGGAACTAAACAAGTTCATACGAAATCACATCCCATAGCGAGTAAGTGGGATAATTTTATAGGTAAAAGATTAGGTTCTTCAGGAGAAGCCTTTTCATTAGGAGCAATAGCGAAGGAAACGATAGAAGAAAAACTCGCAGAAGAACAGTTAGACCTTGTGAGGCGTATGATAAACAAAAGATTTGGACCCGACACTTGGGGAGAGATTATTGAGGAAAGAAGAATAAGAATAGAAGCCCACGAAAAAAGAATGGAGAAGGCAAGAAAAAAAGAAAAAAAGAAGTGGGATAAGATATATAAGGTTCTTGAGTATATCGGAGGTATTATACTTGTAGGGATAAGTGGTATAATAGCTTTTTGGTTAATTGTATCTAATATGAAAAAGTAGGAGAAGAAAATGTGGTTGTACAATAAGACAACGGAAATAAAACCGGGAAGGGGTTGGACAGATAAGGACGGCAACCAACAACCACCTAACTGGAACATTTGGGATGCTGACTATAAAAAGTCTATGAACATAGAGGAGATTACTCTAGAGGCTAGACCAGATAGTAGATTTTATAACTGGATAGATAATGGACTTGGGGGTGTATCTAATATTACAGCCAAATCTCTAGATGACTATAATAGGCAAGTTCAATCTAAGGATTCTGATGGTGAAAGCATCTATCTTGATAAAGATGGTAAAGAAATCTTAGGTAAAGATATTAAAGAAGGTGAAGGTAAAAACTACACAGCTAAGATGGAAGACTATAAAGACTCTGATGGTAATGTAGTTAAAGTTAAAGGTATACGTTCTGGGTACATTGATCAAGTTAAACAGCAACAAGGTTCTTTACTAGCTCAAACAGATTGGGCTGTAATTCGTAAGGCTGATGCAGGAACAGCTATACCAACTAAGATAGCTACATGGAGAGCGGCTATAAGAACTAAAGCTACTGAGATGGAGAAAGCTATTACGGATGCAAAAGATATGGATGCATTTATAGCTCTGTTTGTATCTTGGGATAAAGATGGTAAGAAGTCAGGCATCTTATTTGATTGGCCAGAATTAGAAGAGTAGCCCTATGCCTCTAACTAAGATCACTTTTAAGCCGGGTGTAAACAGAGAAACAACTTCCTACGGCGATGAAAACGGATGGTACAACTCTGACCTTATACGGTTCCGTAAAGGCCGTCCTGAAAAGATGGGGGGTTGGGAACGGTTGAGCAGTAACACCATCAATGGTGTAGGGCGTTCCCTTCATGTATGGGCAGCCCTTGACGGTTCTAAGTACATGGGCCTTGGTACGGAAACCAAGTTCTATATTGAAGAAGGCGGTGGCTATAATGATGTTACCCCTATACGAGTCACCACGACACTTGGAACAAACCCTTTAAAGACAGGAAGCGCGAGTAGTGCAGTCGTTACGGTTACGGCTCCTGCCCATGGTGCGGTGACCAATGACTATGTAACATTAAGCGGTGCTACCACAACAGACGGCATTACTGCCGCACAACTGAACACGGAACATCAGGTAACCGTAATTGATTCTAACTCTTACACAATCACCACGGCTGGTACAGCCAGTTCTGGATCGACTTCAGGAGGAGGATCTTCTGTAGTAGCGACCTACCAGATTAATACAGGTTTAAGTACGGTAGTCAGTGGAACAGGTTTCAGTGCGGGTTTATGGGGTGGTTTATCAACAGGTTACGCCCAGACCACCCTTAATGACAGCGGTGGCATTAGTGATTCAGACACATCTTTTACGCTAACAAGTGCTTCAAGTTTTGAAACAGCGTCTACAACAACTGCTGAAAACCGTACTGCTTCAGACACAACAATTACGGTTGCCAGCACAAGTGGTTTTCCTAGTAAAGGAACAATATTAATAGGAAGCGAAAAAATCCGGTATGGAACCATTTCCGGTAATACGTTTGGAACATTGACACGGGGAGATGACGGGACAACAGCAGCTAGTTCTTCTAGCGGGGCCAGTGTGACCTTTGTAGGATTAATGCTTATTGGTGATGAACTTATCCAGTATACGGGTAAATCATCAGATACAATAAATGCCGGAGTTGCTCGAGGGGCCAGAGGAACAACTGCCGCCGCTCACTCAGACGGTGTTAACGTAAAAGAGGCTAACGATTTTGTAGGATGGGGAGAATCTTCGGCTACGTCTGCTGAGACAGGTTCTAATATAAGGCTGTATTCCCAGGATAACTGGGGAGAAGATTTACTGTTTAATGTTTATGATGGTGCGCCTTACTACTGGGACAAGACGCTTGGTCTCACGAACAGGGCAACAACTCTTTCGTCCCAATCAGGGGCATCTGACGCACCAACCATAACGAGAAGAATTATGATTTCTGGAGCGGACAGGCACGTTGTTTGTTTCGGATGTAACGCCAAGGATGAGACAGATCAGGATTTACTTATGGTTCGATGGTCAAGTCAAGAGGCTCCTTTTAATTGGACGCCTGAAGTGGCAAACACGGCAGGAAGCCAGAGAATTTCATCAGGGTCAGAGATAATATCCGCTCAAAGAACACGGCAGGAAATACTAATTTGGACTGATTCTAATTTGCACGCCATGAGATATGTGGGGGGAGATATTGTGTTCTCTTTTACATTGGTTGCGGGTAACGTCTCAATTCTTGGTCCAAACACATCTGTGACTATCGGAGATAAAGTATTCTGGATGGACAGGGAAAATTTCTACGCTTACGCTGGAAGCGTGCAGGTTATCCCATGTACTGTTCTCAGATATGTGTTTGACGATATAAACCTTGATCAAAGCTTTAAGTTTTTTGGCGGTTCCAACCGCATGTTCCATGAGGTTTTCTGGTTTTATGCTTCTTCAGATTCGACTGAAATAGATAGATATGTTAAGTTTAACTATACCGAAGGGACATGGGATATTGGTACTTTAGCAAGAACAGCTTGGGTAGACTATAGTATACATGATAATCCTAGAGCTTGTGGGCAAAGCAGTGATGTCAATTATGTTTTTATACATGAATCTGGTGATGATAATGACGGGTCCCCTATGACTTCGTTTATAGAATCCGCAGATTTTGATTTGGGTGACGGTGAGCAGTTCATGTTTATGGATCGGCTTATACCTGATGTAGACATAACGAGCAGTGATGCAGATGCATCCGTAGATTACATAGTAAAAACAAGGAACTATCCTGGAGATTCTTTAGCAACAAATTCTACAAATGCTGTTACGTCTTCTACGCAACAATCTTTTTTAAGATCCAGATCACGGCAAGCTGCTATACGAATACAGAGTTCTACAACGGATTTAACTTGGACGCTTGGTGACTTACGGTTGGGTCTTCGTCCGGATGGGAGGAGATAATGGGCAGTCTTTTAGACCATAGTTTTCCAGATGCGCCTACAGAATACGATTCAAATACTTACCAGCGGATACTTCGAGACATTGAGATGGCTCTTACAAAGAAGGAATTTCCGGTGGAAATAGAGGGTAAAGACAGTAGCAGGGCATTAAGTTGGTTTTTTGAATAATGGCTTCAACGTATAAAAATATATTAACTACGGTTGGCTCAACGGGAGATGTCACAATTTACACCTGTCCAGACGCAACAGAAGCTCTTATTAAGAACATTAATTTGTATAATAGCCATAGCGGGACTATTGTGGTATATAGTAAAATCACAGATAGCTCTGCTTCTGCAACAGTTACGTTGAAGAAAGAAAGTATAGCAACGTTAGCTACGTCAACGGCTCTTGAAGGACCTTATGTCCTTGAGGCTGGAGACTTATTTATACTTAACTGCGACACTGCGTCCAAAATCATGGCGTTTGCAAGCGTATTAGAGGTATCTCGATGATGGAATCAAACATAAAACTTAATGGTGAACCCACCGCTCAATCCCTAGCTAATGGTTTAGCTACGTTAGGTCGTTATGGTGATAACTATATGGTCCATGCGGCAGAAGGCGAGACAGTTGTTCCCGGTGAGATACTAGACGCAAACCCTCAATTAAAAGATGCATTGTTCAGTCAGATGAGGTCTATGGGCGTTACGGATCCCAACAGGTATGTTGTGGGGAACGACCTTAACTCTATCAACCCTATAACAGGTCAGCCGGAGTTTTTCTTTAAGAAGATATTTAAGGCTGTTAAGAAAGTGTTTAAGAAGGTTCTTCCTGTTGCCGCACCTATCATAGGTAATCTTATTGCACCGGGAATCGGCGGTCTTATAGCTTCAGGACTTACAGCCAAACTTCAGGGTGGATCTTGGGGTGATGCGTTAAAGGCTGCTGGTATGGCTTATGCAGGTGGTGCTTTAACTCAAGGTATTTTTGGCGGATTATCTAACGTACCGGGACAAACTTTTATGGGCGGTCTGACAAAGGGTGCAATGGCTCCTTTTCAAGCGGCAGGTAACTTATTTAGTTCCGGACCACAAAATCCTTTAAGCCAAGGTATTTTTGGCGGTATCACCGAAGGCGGTTTAGGAACCGGAAGTTTTTATAAAAATCCCACCATTCTTCCAACTTATAACCCTGAAGCTGGAGCAACGACTTTATCACAAGCTGGCGCTACAAAAACTGGTGCTTCTGCTCCAGAAACAACAGTAAGGGTAGGCCCAGGAGGTAAAATTGTTATAGACGATACGTATAAAACCACATCAGGCATAGCAACTACTGACGCTGCTAAAAAAGCTCCTTTCTTTAGTAAACAAAATTTTAAAGACTTTGCACAAACTAATTTAGGTAGCAATCTTATAGTAGGTGGTCTTGGTGCGGGAGCATCATATGCTTTTTCAGATGATCCAGAAGTAACGGAAGAAGATGTTAAGAATATGACAAATCCTCAACGAACAGCGTATGAGGCTTACTTAGCTGGAAAGGCCAATAACCCTGATTTCATTAATACACCTGAAGGACAAAGGCTTCGTGCCGAAGCGGGTTTAAGCCCTGTTAGGACACGGGAACAAATGAAGGCAGCGTTTCCAACTCTGTCTCGAAATGCTGTGGACAGATGGCATGATCTTAATTACGGTAAACCATCATCCGGCATTCAATTAGCTTCAATTAATAATCCGTCTACAAATAATTTAGCAGCCCCTATGAACATACAGCCTCAAGCGTTAACGGGTGTGCTGCCTCAAGGTGTAATGGCTGCGGCTGGTGGAGAAATAAAAGGGCCGGGGTCAGGAACTTCGGATAGTATACCAGCGATGCTTTCGGACGGTGAGTTTGTAATGACAGCGCAAGCTGTTAGGAATGCTGGTAACGGTGATCGTGATTTAGGCGCGGCAAGGATGTATGATATGATGAATAAATTTGAGAGGGCAGTATAATGGCTGTTACACAAACAACCCAAACTCTTAGGCAAGCTCCTTATATTGAAGAAGCTGGCAGAGCTATATTAGACCAAGCTCGATTGCTTGGGGAGACGCCTACTAATTTAGCAGAGGTTGGTGCAGCCCGACAAATATCCCCGATGGACCCACTTACCACATCTGCCATAGCTGCTGGTCAAGGTCTTGGGCAATACCAAGATTACTTAACAGACGCCACAGGAACCATTGGCAGTGGTATAGGGTCATTACAATCCGGACTGTCTGGCGTAAATCAATTGTTCACGGACGCCGGAACACAGGCCGCTGGTGCAGGTCAGATGTACACTCCTGATCAGGCTACTCTTGATCCTTTTATGAATCCGTACCAAGAAAACGTAACACAGGCCGCTCTCGCTGAAATGCAACGCCAAGCAGACATACAGCGTCAGGGAATTACTTCTCGACAAGCTGGCATTGGAGCGTTAGGTGGAGACAGAGGAAGTCTTCAACTAGCGGAGTTAGACAGAAACCTAATGGATATGCAAAGCCGTAGGATATTTGAGGATTACGCCCGTAACTTTAATCAAGCGACTAATGCTTCCCAGACAGCTTTTGAAAACCAACAAAAACGCCAGCAAGGAGTAGCTAATTTACTAGCTGGCATTGGTCAAGCTAGAAGTCAGGAAGCTATTAGAGGCGGAAGTGCTATGGGTCAGCTTGGCATAGCGCAAGCTAATCTTGGAACAACGGGACAGAATATGTTGCAGAACCAGATACAGGCACAAACCCAACTTGGTGGTTTAGCACAAACCCAGGAACAGGCAATTCTTGATGCTTCTAGAGCAAACGCCTTGGCCCAGCAATACGAACCGTTTCAGCGTGTTAGCTTTATGAGTGATATTTTTAAACCTACTATCGGTTCTGCTCAAAACACATTGACGGCTAAAGCCGCTCCTGATCCAAGTCCTCTATCTCAAGCAATTGGAGTTGGGATAGGCGCTCTTGGGGTTAATAAAGCGTTAAGTAATCCATTTGGGGAACTGTTTGGAAGGTTAACTTAATGAGAAACAGGACAATCCAATCAGTTTTAGCTAGACGCCATATGTTTAATAACGGTGGGATGGTTCCCCCTACCCCGAAGGCATCTGGTATTTTAGCTTCGTCCCCTTCCCTTGTAGATGCAGTCAGTAACGATGCTCTATCAGACATGGGCGGTGGTACACTGTCCATGGCCCAAGGTGGGGCGGCTGTTAACATGCAACCTAATTACGTTTTCAACCAAGGTGGAATCGCCAAATTTGGTAGTGGAGGCGTTAACAATGTTATTGCTAAAGTTTTAAATGGAACTGCAAATGCTGATGAGATAAGGGCAGTCGAGCAGTCATCTTTTATGAACGATCCTAAAGTAGCCCAAGCAGTTAGGTTATACAAAGGAACAGAACAGGGAGGTCCTTTACCTTTAAGGCCCGGCGTAGATCTAAAAGCTTATGAGGCTGCCCAAAACAATGTAAAGATGGGTACTCTAACGGATGCAGATAGACAAATTTCTTCTCCTTTTGATAGAAAACCACCTTCTGTTGAAGTAGCGCAAAAAATTAATATGACTCCTGAACAAATGAGACAGATGGGTTATCCTGAAGAAGACATTAAAAATTATATGGAACTGATAAAGCAACCTTTAAGCGTTTTTAAACAACCAGCGATAGATATAAACGCACCAAGTCCCGGTGAAGAAGCTATCGTAAATATAGCTGAGAGTGCTTTAACCAAACCTGTACCACAGGTTGAAAAGCCAAACATAGGCGGTCCTGCCAGCCCGCCGGGCGATGCTTCGGTAGTTGAGGTTAGTAAGCAAGATATGGAAGCCCCACTTGGTGCAGCACCGGATGGGTCTGCTGCTCCTGAGATTGCTGTTACTGCTAAAGCGCTTCCTCCTGTTTTTGATAGTTCAGGTGACCAAGGTGAAGGACCACCTACAGTAGCAACGAATAAAGAAATTAATGAGCAGAACCAACTGTTTGCTAATTTAGCGGAAGCTACTAACAAAAATACCGAAACCGATGCTGTGGAGGCTGTAGTAGAAGCTTCTGACATGATGGGTGGAGAAGGCGGAGCAGTTGGTGCTGATGGAACAATGACAACAGGTGACAATCCTATTGTCGTTAACAATGATAAAGGTGATTCGAAGCTTGTAAATTCTGATGTTTTAATTAGTGCGTTTAAACTTAATGGCCCTGAAACCGATGAAAACTTACAACTGGCTGTTTCAGAAGATTTGGTTTCAACGGGTCAAGATTTGGTGGAAGGTAAGCCTACCAACATGGACTCACTTAGAAAACGCATTGAGGCTTTAATTCCAGCCGTTGAAGAAGACCCACAAACACAAGGTTTATTAATAGCTATGCTGGGCGCTTCGATAGCTGGTGGAGAATCTCCAAACGCTTTGAAAAATATATCAGATGGTATGCAAAAGGCTCTTCCTGGATTGATAAATTTTGGAATGAAACAAAAGGCCGCAAAACGGAATAGGCAAACAGAAATAGGTAAGCTTGTACTGGGTGAAGAATTACAAATTCTTAGGGAAGAAAGAGCAGAGAAAAGGGAAATCGCTAAAGAAGGAAGAAAAATAATTGATTATGTAAGTGGACCAAAATGGCAAACACTTGCAAATGGAAAAAAGATTCCTCCTCTTAGCCCTCGAAGTATGACGCGAGACGAGTATAATTTATTAAAGAAAAGAAACCCTGATCTTAAAATGTATCCTCAATCCTTAATAAAAAAATTAGATTTACAAAAAACTATTACAGGTAAGCCAACTTTAAAAGACCGAAAAATTCGAGCCGAACTGTACAACAAATATATGAAGAGAGATAACAATCCTCCAAAGCCCTTTGCGGCATACAAAAGCGAAATAGGGCTTCCTAGACTAACCTTAACATCCGCAGGAAAGATAATGCTTCCTAAAAACTTAGCAGATGCTAAAGCGTTGGGAATGATACGTACGGTTAAAGTTAAAAACCCAGATACAGGTAAAATGGAAGAAAAGGAAATAATTAATTTAGGATCAGTGGCTGACGAAAACGATGTACAAAGATTTACAGGAGAGTATCAACGTTTAGCTGGCGGCTATAGAAACATATATGACGAGTTACAAAAATTATATCAGTTAACTGATAAAGCTAAAGGTAAGGCATCTCTAGTAGGTCCTATTGGTAATATTATGAGTAGAGTTGGTGACGCCGCACAAGCCTTTGCTGAAGATGGCGTTCCTGGAGCAGCACTGCTTCGCGATTACGCTTTAGGAGTAGGGCAAAAGTATTCACCGCAAACAGCGTTTGAAGCACAAGGTCGTTTAACACTTGCTAAAATAACTCCAATGATTTTAGGAGAAAGTGGAAAAACTATTTCTGACGCAGACAGAGTTAGGGTTGCTAGAGCATTGGGGTATCAAATAGATAAGGATATTAATGGCAAAGACGTAATAGGATCTTTAACAACAAATATATTTACGAGTGAAGCAAGTGTTCGAAAAGCTCTTAGCCAAGTAAGCAATGTTATTAGAAATTCTTACCTCGATATACATAAAATTTATCAACAAGAAATGATATCTGTTGGGAGAGAAATTAAGCCTTTTGATGAAAAAACAACAAAAAAACTACGCTTTAGCTTAGTTCCTCCAAAAGGTCCATCGTAATGGCTATTATTAACATGATGACTCCAGGCGGACCTGCGGAAATAGAAATTGCAGGTGATACCATTACGGATGCTGAGTTAGAACAATTAAAAAAGATAGATCCTAACTATAATCCAGATGAGGGGTTTGATTACCGTTTAATGGATGAAGACATTATTGACTCAGGCATGGGCAATGCCCCACCGCCCCCTGACCAAGGAACCCCGCCCCCTGAAGCTTCTCAGCAAGAAGTTAGATCATACAGAGAAATGGGAGAAATTGAAGATTTAACTTTTAGGTATAACTTCGGAAGAGCCGATAATGTTGAGGATCAAAGACATTTTTTAGCTACAACTTTGGGTGCTGAAGCTATTCAAGAACCGCAACCTGGAGTTTTTATGGTTGACCAAAGTAAAGTAGCTCCTGAAAAAAGAGCAGAACTGGGGTTGCAAGACAGTGGGTTTGTTTATGTTGATAAGCCCGGTTTTACATGGGGGCCAGACACAGCAGATTTTATAGGAGAAGAAGGTCCTGCTCTCATAACAGGATTAGGAACGGGTCTTGCTATAATGGGAACAACAGCAATGCTTCCTGCGATGGCTATTGTGGGTGGAGCAGTTGCAATAGTAAAAGGTGTAGATGAACTTATAGATCAAATAGAAGGCTACAACACAGAATCCTTTGGTGAAGTTGCAGAAAACGTAGCTTGGACAGGAACTAAATACGGTCTTTTTGAGGGTGGCGGCAGATTAGCTTTTAAAGGTCTGCAAAAGCTCTTTAAAGGGGCTGGTCCAACAGTAAGTGGTGAGGCTGTAGACGCTGTGATAGCTCGAGACCCTACTGGGAAAATGAAAACAAAAGAGGCTATGACAAAACTAGAAAAACTTACCACTTCTATTGGCCTTAGACTCGACCCAGAAAAAGTAGCAGTAGAAGAAGCTAAAGCTGCCGCTAGAGAGTTAATTAATCAAGGAGCAAAACCAACTATTGGCGCAGTTTCTGGACTAGAAAGACCAGGGCAAACAGCTTTGGCTATTGCTGAAAAAGTAGTTCCTGACCCCTCAATAGGAAAGGCAAACACTGCTTGGATTACAAAAATATTAAGAGATGTCAGGGATGGAAAACTACCTAAAGAACAAGCTGAAGCTATGTTTGAAGCTCAAAGTAAGGAAATAGCTCAAGTTGTAAATAAAACAATGTCTGATCCAGAACAAGCTATCTCGTATAGCCAAAGAATCTTAAGAGATGTAATAGGAAAAAGATTAGAAACAATCCAGAAATCATACAATCCTAGAGAAGGGTATCCATCTGAATTTGCAGAATTGTTACCTATGGTTTCTAAAATGTTTCAGGCTCAATCTAGTAAGTTGTATAAAAATGCAGAAGATTTAATAGGAGAGGAAGCAACAACTTTTTCAATGGCGGGTATACAACAAGCTGTAAAAGACCTTAAGGGTAGTAATGCTTTTGTTCAGTATAAGGGTCTATTGTTTGATGTGATTGAAAAAACACCTACAATGGGTCTTCAACAGTTACAACAATTAAAACAAGCTTTAAGTTTAAGTTATAAGGATCCTGAGTTAATTGCTTCCGCTGCTCAAGCCGGTATATCTCGTATTATAAAAGCTGTTGATGACACAATAGATGCCAAATTCATCCAGTTGTCCGATGATTTGGCTAATGGAACTAGAACAGTTCAACTAGACAACGGAAACGTTTTTAAACTTGGTTGGGGGCCTTTGACTTCTGATTCTTTAAGACAAGGGTTAGGTGCGTGGAAAAAGGCGGCTGAATATTATACAAAAGGACAGGAGGACTTTAATAATCTTGCCATTAATACTATTATAAAAACAGTTAAAGATAAGTTTTGGTCTAGTAACATAGACGTAGCTGAAACTGTAGTAAAAGCAGGAAACGCACCCCAATTAAAGACTTATTTAGAAGCAGTAACTCCAAGAGGAGAATCTGCTGGGGAATTATCCAAAAAAGGGGCGTCAGGAGTTATAGAAAATATCTCTAAGCTGGTAAACCAAGGGCAATTAGCAGAAGCCAACAAAATAATTGATAACTTTTTTCCAGAAGGAACAGTACCAAAGGTAAGTGAGTTTATAAATAAGTTAGGTAAAGACGATATCTTTACTCAAATACACCTGAAAGAATACGGAGAAACGTTAGAGCAACTTCGCAGACTTGCGTTGGCTGGAGGTGACCCTATGGCAGTTAGAGAAGCTGCTAGAAACGGGTTGGCTAAAACATGGATAGAACAAAGTATATCTAAATCTAAAGACGTTCAAGGCCGAACAGATTTAACACAGTTCTCACAGAAGTTTTTTGCTTTAGGCGAAGATGTCCAAAATACTTTATTTGGTAAAGATGCCGCTTCTGTTCTTAGAAATACACTAAACAAAACATATTTATTGGGAGCAGGACAACAAGACGAGTTAATTAAAAGCATTCCTAAATTTACCGATTCACCTTTGAAAGACTCCCTACTTCGATTAAAAACAATTGTTGATGAAGCAAATGAGGGCGGAAAATTAGCAGCTTTTAAAGCAATTAACTCAGGTACAATAGAAAATCCTCAAGCAGTTATAACAGAAATTTTAAATAGTCCTAATGCCTTTAATAAAATAAGAAAAGTTATAGGAGATGCTGAAATAGATAAGGCCGGAGGACTAAGAGATACTGCTATGCAGATGCTTCTTTCTAAGACTACTCTAGATGCAACAGCAGTACAATCAGGTACTTGGGGAAGGGAATTTTCAAAAGCTATTACTGAGATGAATAAAAGCGGTGGTTTGAATGCTATCTTAGGGGCAGATCAAGTTAAAAGATTGATGAGATTAGCTGATGATAGTGTGACAGTTTCAGATGCTTCTTTTAAAGGTTTAGGTGCGCTAGTCGGTCCAACTGCTAGAATTGCGAGATCGGCTGCGTTAGGTACTGCGGCAGTGTCATCAGGTCTTGCCATTCTAACTCTTGGATACTTAGCTGGACCTGCATTAGCTGCAATAGGTACTTACGCAAGTTTAACTCTTGTCCCTAAAGTTCTTTCTAAGCTTTTTAGAAATAAAACTTTTTTAAAGCTGATTTCTTCCCCTTCTGTTAGATCTGCCGATTATGACGCTATGATAGCTGCTGGAGCCAAATTGCCATCTAGAAAAGAGCTAAAAGAAAGTGGTAAGGTAATGTATTATTGGAACAATAAATTATTACCAATTATTCAAGAAACTGTATCTCAAACAGCCGCCAGTGGAGCCGTGTTGGAGCCTTTGAAAGAGGAGGTGCGAGTAGTAACAGAAGAGTCTTATGATCCTAGCGGGAAAGTTATTAATTACGCAACTTCACCGAAAGAAGGTCTTAGACCTTTGCCTGAAACTCCTAAAGAAGTTTTGGATATCTATAATCCAGCCAACCCAACCGTACGCGGAACTGAGGTTGATTCTCTGCGGCAGACAGAGATTAATAAGCTACTGGGAGTCGGCCCATGATGAACTGTTATTTTTGTGATAATGAACTCTTACACAGAGAAGATGATGATCTTGATGATGAAGATTTTGATCTGGAAAAAACATTTGACTGTATGAACCCCGAATGCGAAGCCGTGGTGGTTGTGTACAGAGCACGAAAAGAAGAGGACTAAATGCAACTTTCAAAACATTTTACCTTGGAAGAGTTAACACGGTCTGATACTGCGGCACGGCTGGGCATCGACAACACCCCCCATGCGCCGGAGATAGCTAAACTCACCAAGTTATGTGACTTAGTATTGGAGCCTATTCGATACCGTTACAATGTTCCTATCTATCCCTCGAGCGGGTTCAGGTGTCTGGAGCTAAACAGAAAGATTGGATCCTCCGATAAATCACAGCACATAAAAGGAGAGGCTGTTGATTTTGAGGTTAAGGGCGTCCCAAACATGGACGTTGCTTTATGGATCAAGGACAATGTAGAATTTGATCAATTAATTTTAGAGTTTTATAAGGAAGGAGATCCTAACTCCGGTTGGGTACATTGCAGTTATGCAGGAAGAGATAACAGAGGAATATCCTTACGATTCGATGGTAGTAACTGGGATAATCTGCCCTAAATGCGGGTGCGATAAACCAAAGACCTGGGTCCATGGACACTACCAATGCGCTGATTGCAAGTGCATAACTGACGGTGATTGTTGTCAAGGAGCACCTATCTAATGGCTGATACAGATCAACAGCGACCTAGACAAGCTCCTATGCAAGGGGGAATAGTTGCTTTGTTAAGAGCTTTAGCGGAAAGAACAAGACTTCAAGGTGAGGGTTCTTATTCAGGAACGAAGAACTATGGAAATGATTGGTCGGGTAGCCATGCTGGGGCAAGCGGTCAAATAAGTACTGAAATTCCTATACGAGATTATATTTTAAGTCTAATGGCCCAAGGATACGGGTTTAGAAATCAAGTAACTTCGCCAGAAGGAAACAAAGAAATTTATTCTGGTGGTAAACCTACGGGTGGTGGTGCAAGTTTAACAGATTCTCAAGGCCGAACTCTTGGTTTCGATTACGATAGATATAGGCCCAGAAAGATCATGATTCGTGGAAGGATTCCTTTTTAATGGTTGATATAATGGATAAAAGTAACCTAGCCTCTATGCTTAGAGACTATGAGAATAGAATGAATCCGACAACTAATAAAAGTACTCTTAGTCAAGCTATTGGAGAAAATGCTTTAGGTAATGTTTCTAAAGATCCTGTAGAAGCTGCTAAAACTGTTGGTGATATTGTTAGTAAGGGAATAACCGCATTAGATTTAGCTAATGTTATTAATTTAAATCCCGTTCTTGCCGCTGGAAAAGGTATTTACGATATATCTAGAATGAGCGAAGAGTATGATCAACAAAAAATAGATGACTTAGCTAAGTATGGAAGGGGAACTACAGGTCTAGGAACATTTGCTAGATCATTACCTTATGTTGGCGGAATAGCTTCTCTTTTTAGCGGACCTACCACCCGTCCTGATTTAGACCCATTGTTCAGAAGATACCTTGCTAGTAGAGATATAGATATTGATGATTGGCAAGGACCACCTGTTGTAGGACCACCACCCATAGCACCTGTTGAAAGAGGCACAATCGCTGCTCCACCGGGCGCCAAAGCCGCTCCTTGGGTTAATCCAAATCTCCCCCCAACACAGCATTCGTTTGATAATTGGGGATATACTGAAGATACAGGAACAACCTCAACTGGAGAAACGTATGATTGGGGCGATTTTTATGCTAAAGGGGGCATTGCAAGTTTAAGTGCCTGAAATAACCCATCAGAAAGGTACTAGATCAGAGCTTATAGCAGCCGCTCATCTAGTAAACATGGGTTATTACGTTTTCTCCCCCGTAGTTCATCAACAAGGCCCCATAGACATTATTGCCGTTAATAAAGAAGGAAAAGTTTTTCTTATAGATGCAAAAACAGATTCGTCTAGAGTTAATCCTAAACGCAAAAAACCTGCCCGTATATACAGAACTCGTAGTAAACTTCAAAAAAAATTAAACGTTATATTAGCTTATGTTGGCAAGGATAATAAAGTTATTTTCGTTCCGGACCTCATAAATCCAAAACCATAAACATCATCTGTCTACAAAAGTACACAACTTTACACAAACCGCATCTTTAAATTTAAAATACATTATGTGATATTTCTTGTCAGAAAACGGAGCATATTGCACCGTTAAATTACAAGAAAGGGTTCATATTATGGATCTAAACAAGACTAATAAACCCCGTTTACTAACGACTAAAGAAGCTTGTTGTTATTTATTTGGGGAACACTCCCGTAGCATGGCCGCTAGACTTTACCGTGCAACGCGAGAACCTAGTAGTGGTCTAAAGTCTATTAGGTTACTTCCCAGTGCTCAACATTACTGGTCTATTCTTGAGTTAGACGAACTTGCTAATAACACTAGCGAAGTTTATTCCGAAAAACAATAGTTTTTATCCACCACCAACTTGGGGCAGTCCTTCTGGGGCTGCCCTTTTTTTAATTATTTCGCATTACCCCAATCCGTGCCGATGCCCGTATCGATAACCGATGGTATTGCCATATCAGGAACGCAATTCTCCATGAGATATTTTATCTCAGCTACTTGCTCATCGTTTTCAATTGAAAAGCAAAGTTCATCATGCACCGTCAGCATAGGCAAGTAACCCTTCTCAACGCATACCATCATTGCCATCTTGGTCTGATCAGCAGAGGACGCCTGAATCAATCTATTTAATGACTTGTAGGTAAAAGCTACTTGATACCGCGCTGGGTCTAAAGACTTCCACCCCTGATCACGCTCTTCTAATGGAGTAGCCATTACATCTTCCCACCGCTCCTCGAGGCGGTCTTTATGAATTAGAGAGCTTGACCCCTTGTTATAGCCTTTAAGTTCACGCATTGGAAATCGGCACTTTCTGCCCAACAAGGTTTTAATCTCTTGTCTTTCGGACGCTACCTTCATAACAGATGAAGCCATTTCCTTAATAAAAGGAACTTTTTCATCGTAATCATTGCGTATAGCCTTGGCTTCTGAAAACTCAATATCGCCCATAATACTAGCTAATTTACCAATGCCCATACCGTACATGATACCCAAGTTAATAACCTTGGCCGTACTTCGATCCACATCTGCAATGTCAGCAACCATCTGATGAAAATCTAAATCGGTATTCTGGTACTGATTTACTATTTCAACAACCTTTTCGTTATCCCTCGTACTAGGGTTCTTGGAAGCGTAATGCATAAGCCATCTAGGTTCTTGAGCGCTGTAATCAAAACTTCCCCATTTGCACCCTTCTTCCGGTATGAATAATCCCCGTATCATCTTTTTGATTTCAGGATGTTTAGCTGGAACTTGCTGTAAGTTAGGATGGCTCGAAGAAAACCTACCGGATACCGTACCCCCATCATCAGATCTCAACTGGTTAAACTGGCAATGGATTCGGCCCTTGTACTGATGGTTAAGTACGGTGTCCACAAAAGTAGTGTTGGCCTTGTTGTACTCACGAATTTCTAAAACTGTTTTTGCAATGGGGTGGGAATTGTTTTTTAGAAAGTGCTTAGTAAAACTGGGGGCTTCCGTTTTAGCTGTTCTTTCGTATTTAAGATTGAGAAAATCAAACACACTTGCTAAAGACGTGGCGTTCCACGGCTCTAGCCAAACATTAGTCTCATCATGTATCTTTTTAAGAAGTTTCTTTTCTTTGTTTTCTAAAAACTTTTTAGTTTTATCCGCTTTGTCAAGATCTACTCTAACCCCCTTACGGCGCATCTGAAATATCACAGGAAGTAAAGATAACTCCATCTCCAAGACGTTATCGCAATTTTCCTGAGAAAGTTTGTCTATAAGAATGTGCCATAAGTTTAAAGTAAGTCTAGCGTCCGTCTCAGCATATGAGGCAACTCTTGCCGCTGGAAGCTTCCACATATCTTTCTTAGCGTCAACGCCATGCTGATCGGCTGCCCTTTTTAGATCATACTCTTGTTTCTTTTCGCCAAGGTAAGTAGATCCTAAAGCATTAAGAGAGTAGCTAAATCTGTTTTCATCGAGCAATGGAGCGGCAATCATAGTGTCCAGAACCTTGCCCTTTATCTCTATACCTTCTGATAGTAACCATCCTAAATCGTATTGAGCATTATGGAACACCACATCCATACCGTGATTAAGTTGGTCTTGCATCCAACGGCAAACCGTATTCTTAGACATGTTACCGCCGCCCTCATGGGCAATAGGCAAGTAAGCATTCCATCCTTCCGCTGCTACAGCTATCCCTATCAACTGACCATCGTCCCTTGACCATCCCGGCCCTTTACTGATTAAATTTGGGTCACGTGTCTCAACGTCAATGGCTATTATTTTTTCACCGGATAAATCTGGAAGTACGTCTGGCGGAGTCCAAGTTGTCTCATCAAACAAATCTTCTTGCATACTACTATCCTTTTAATTCTGTAACTAATTTATTAGTATAGAACTGCGCCTTTTCAGCGTCTTCCATCCGCTTTCCTTTATAGTCCATTCTCCACAAATATTTAATGATCTGCCCCTTTAAATAAGCGTTAAAACCCTCTTTACCTAATGCCGATTTGACGGCATCCAGACACTCAATTTCTCCATTGGTGTAATGTGGGGGGTGGTTTACATTATCCTTCTTCATATCTCGTAGTATCTCCGTGTCGTAGGTTCTAGAATGTGCAATGATTTTTTAGCTCTTGTTACAGCGACATAAAAAACACGATGCTCAATTGATGGATTTTTTTGATATTGTTTCCATGAGGCGTAAGATAGATCGGTAATAACAAGAATGTTATCACTTTCTCCTCCCTTCATTGAGTGTATGGTGCTTACTTTTATTCTGGGATGTTTAACGTTATCTCCTCTCCGCAAGGCATTAAGTACATAATTTTTTGTATCCAAGTCTATTTTAGATAACGCTTTGTGCCATCTAGTATCGTTACCCCACTTTAAGCCAAGATTTGCTTCAGCAAAAGACATATCTATCAATTGTTCTGAATCTAAAGTAATAAAGCATTTAGCCCGTGGACCATAGCCTTTCTTATAATCAGTTCCCACTTTCATAAAACCATACATGTTTTTTAAAGCTGGTACGGTTATGCTTCTGCCTTTAACCAGATCCTCCCAAGACATAATCGCGTCATATGTCTGGGGATGTATACTTGTTTTACCATTACGACTATATACCCAACCTTCTTCTTCAAGCTGGCTGGCATAAAAATTAGCTATATGGTTAGTTCTGGCTAAGACGCACCAATCACCCTCCTCAAACGGGACGTCCCCAAAGTTCTGGTGATAATGGACAGAACCTTCTTCATCCTTTGGTGACCATGTCTTGGGTGCTCTGTCTTCTATCTGTAAAGCTATTCGTTGGGCTTGATCCCAAACCCGTTTAGGTAATCTATAAGACTGTGTTAGTACTTCCTTCTTTTCTGTAGCCGTTAAGAAAGCCTTAACATCAGCCCCTTGGAATCCCATTATGGCTTGATCGTCATCACCCGTAAATACCTGAAACTTAGGCGTCTCCCTCAGTACATTGACCATGGCCCATTGTAGGGTGGACAAGTCTTGTGCTTCATCAACAAACAAAGCATCTAAATTGGGGGGATCGTCACGCTTTACAAAGCCCTCGATCATGTCCGTAAAGTCTATTTTCTTCTTTGCCTTTTTGTAGCTTTCGTAAGCATCAACAAGTCTGGTTAGTTCTGTCCAGTGTAAATCGTAGTTCTCTGCTTCTCTAAAACAATCCTCCAAAGAATTTTGCAAACTCCTGGATGTCTGGTAGATAGACATGTAGGCATCTCCCTGAGAATACCCAATAATATCGAAGTCACTCTCTCTGGCTGTTTTATTAGAGTTCGTAAAACTCAGGCCCACGGACTTACCTATCTTGGCAAAATCTTTAGCTGTAACAACATCGTCAACCTTATAGCCCCCCGCTCTAAAAGCCATTGAGTGAAGCGTTTGAAAATAAGGAAGGCTGTCTTCTTCGAGACCTAAATCCAAGCATACACGCTCTCTGCTTTCTTGCGCTGCCTTTCTGGTAAACGATACACAGGCAATCTTGAAAGGGTCCATGCCATTCTTAATACAATCGCGCACAAGATTAGAGTTGGTTTGGGTTTTCCCTGTTCCCGGTGGGCCAAGGATTGTCTTCTCTTCAATCAAAACGGAATATCCTGATCTTCTTCAAAGGTAATGTCAGGTAACTCTACTTCAGCCTTATCCATTTCAGGTATATACCAAACCCTTACCGACTTCCAATTGTCATTAGTGTCTTTAAATCTATAATTTTTAGTCGAATCATCACCGTTGTTTAATTCTTTAAGTCTTTCTGTAACCTGACCTCTGGTATAACTGGTAAAATTATGACGCTTCAAAAACTCTTGAAGACCCGTTAATTTAAAGTAAGTAACACCGTCCTCTGTCCATGGCTTGCCCGTCATGATCTCTTCAGGGCTTTGGGCTTTAATTCTCGATGTGCAATACATCTCAAGAAGCTCAATAAACTGACCCTTGTTTGTTAATTCTTCCGGCACGGATACATGGGTCGCGTTACCTAAAAGAATGTCTATTAAATCACGCCAATCGCTATCTTTAACCTTGGCTGGCATCTTGTACATCTGTTCCATACACGCTCGTTGAAACTCCATCTGCAATTGCAATTGCTTTGTTGATAACTCTAGCCTAGAGCCGTCTACATCTACGAACCAAACGGGAGGTTCTGACTCTACAACGGTCAAACCACCAATAGTCGCGGTTCCCTGACCACTGCCAATTCCATACTTTCTAGTCTTGCATAACGCTTTGTTGCAATGACTATGCAATGGCTCTTGCTTACAGGTGTACATATATTCTTTTTTTTCAAGTTGGCTTTGTATGGTCACAATCTCACTCGCCGGAACAGGCGGACTGCAATACTGCTGATTTGCCTTTTCTAGAAGCTGCTTCCAGTTAGATGGATCAACCTTTCTGTAGTAAACGCCTATGTTTAATAAAGTATTGTTACGGCATCCTTCCGGTATTCCAGACTCAGCTATCTGCTGAAGGCACGGAGGCCCCAAGGGTAGTACCGTATCGTCCGCACTAGCCTTGCATTCAGATAAAGTCTTAAAGTCAATTTTTCTAGATTCCGCTCTTTCTAGAAACTCTTCGAGTGTAAGGCTTTCACCTTTCTTATCTAAGGCGTATCTAGTTGTATACTTAGCGTTAAAGTAGGGAAGATTTATAAAGTTACCGACATCCCCTCGCTCTACAATTACTTCTTCTTGTTTAGGAAATATCTCACAAGTTCCCCACCCCAAGGCAGATGCAAACTCTGATAACTTATCGCGTATCTCTGACGCTGGTGTTTTCTCCTCCATGAATAGAAATAAATGTGCGCCACCCGACTTAGATCGACACATTACTAGAGGGAGCTTCAAACGCTCAACCTTCTTATAAAGGGCAACCAAGTCTAAACTATAATCGTCAATGTCTAATGCGCCAAAGTAACATCCATTAGTCTCATCTATTGGAACGCTCCCTACTCCGCGCTTACCTTCCAAGTGCTGTTCTACAAGATCAAGGGTCAACGGTTCCCTGACCAAGAAACTTTTTGCTTTTTTCTTGCCTTCGCGTTGAGTGTCCAAGACAGTAGTTTGCCCGTGCGCTCCACTATAGCCTCTAAATAGGGCTGAAAATCTCTCTGCTGTACTCATCAAAAATACGCCCCTACCTCACATAAGATAGGGGCGTTCCCCTATTTAAAACGGAATATCGTCTTCAGAAGAAGTCTTCGGACTCTCTAATAACTCATCACTTGGGGGAGGAGCTATCTGCAATGCACCACTGGAGATACTTCCATGTAGTTCTTTGCAATCGTTATAAGCTTCTACACTTGGGATCATCCCCTCATGGGCTATCGACCAAGTATTCCAGCTTCCTTTATCATTCCCGTCCTCAACAGTCTTCAAACGATAAGTACAGGCGTAAGAGGGTAAGGTTATACCGTTACGTTTCTGCATCATCTGCATAGACATCCAAAGTCGAGACTTTTTCAATTGTGTTTTCTTCATGTCCACAATTGCATTTTCTAACGTTCCATCCTCATGAACAATCTTAATGTAATACTGAGCAGTACGAACAAGTTCGTTCCCACTGGAAAGCATTTCCATTCCCGTTTCATGATTACGTTCTGCGCTTGCCACTTCCTTTGAGGAAGCCGACAACTCGCCTACGAAACCACCACCTTGATCTCTTGGCACAAACTCCAAACATTTCATCTGGAAGTAAACAGGAATTACTACAACACCCTCTTCACCGTCCCAATACTTGTTGGTCACAGTGTTAAAGATGTCACCACCAGAAGCCCCTTCAATAAAGCCAGCTTCTTTCTTATTAATCTGTGGAGACATTTGTTGTATTATTCTTAAAAAAGGTATCTGGATGTCAGCAGAGGTAACTTCCTCAAAACCTTTTCCAGAGTCTTCCGCAAATAATGCGTCTAGTTCGGCAGGTAACGTTTCTTTTTTTGTTGCAGTCATGATTTTATGCTCCTTTTATCTTGGCTACGGTTCCAATATGTGCGTTAAAAATTTCAAGGTCGATTTCTTCGTTGTTCTCTACACGCTCACGTAACAACTTTTTGAGCGTCATAGGTTCAACCCATGTCTTGGCTGTTGTGTCATGACCTTGCTCTTCAAGATCAGCCTGAACACTCTTAGCTATATTGTCTTCCTTTATTCCAAACGAAACTTTCACTTCGTTCTTTATAAAATCAGAACAACCAATCTCTCTAAGATGTGAAAAAGCTACATCCCTTTGAATAGGGTCTTTTGGCAACGTGCCAGAAACAAATGTAGAAAGACTAACAGTGTGTCCTTCTACAACTACCTTGTCCATTCCGACCTCTTGCATCTTTGCAGGAATTAGGTCGAATAGATAACTGTCGCGTCTTTTCTTTAGACTCTTCAGTTCTTCTTCAACTTTTGCAACTGTCTTCTCCACTCCTACAACTTGGCGAATGAGGTCACTTAATTCCCCACCCCCTTCCGTTGTAAGACCTTCAAAGAGACTTGCATCAGCGTCAATCGCACTCCATACATCTTCGTCAGTCATTAAAGTATCTCCTCTTCAGGGTTAAAGTTCTGTAATGCCACCGCGAACACTTATCTTAACGGGGTAATAAGATTTCTCGATCTTATCCCATTTCAATAAGCCGACACGCCCACGGTTAGCGTCTGCGGCAATTGCGAATGCAACACCGATGATGGCTGGATCCCCCATTGCTAATAACCAATCTTCATCACTAAAGCCCTTTAGCTTTCTCCGTAATTGAGAAACTATGCGTCCAGGATTTATGTGAATCTGATCGAAAGGAGATGCAAGAGGAACAAGATCACCCCACTTGTTAGCTGATAAGATATCAACTCGAGGATTTTCTTGCGTAACGTAAACAGCCATTATTCTCTCCTTTCTGAAAAACACTATAACATGTAAATTTTATATTGCAAATATTAAATGATGGACTATAATATCCATCGATCATGGCATATGAATATAAAACAAAACCGTACCAACACCAAGATGATGTTCTTAAACGATGTTGGAACAAAGTCAACTGGGCATTTCTTATGGAGATGGGTACAGGGAAATCTAAAGTTTGTATCGACAACGCTGCTATTCTTTATGAGAAAAATGAGATCGACACTTTTATAGTAATAGCCCCTAAAGGTGTCTTTCGGAATTGGGCAAACTTGGAAATACCGGCTCATCTTCCAGATCGTATACAGAAGGATGTTGCGGTATGGAGTCCTGCCAGTACAAAGTCTAATAAAGAGAAGTTAAATGGTTTTCTAACCCCCTCAGAGGTCTTCAGAGTGTTCCTAATGAACGTTGAAGCATTGTCCACTGACAAAGGTAAGAAATATTTAGAGTCGCTCCTGAAGGCTTCTACGTCCCTCCTAGCGGTAGATGAGTCAACGGCTATTAAAAGCCCGAAAGCTCGAAGAACTAAGGCTCTTATAAAAATAGGCAAGCTTGCGAAGTACCGTAGAATATTAACGGGGTTTCCTGTTACCCAATCGCCTTTAGATTTATGGGCGCAGTGTAATTTTATGGATGAAAATTTATTGGGAGACTGCGGTAATAATTATTTTCAGTTTCAATACCGATATAGCATCATGAAAAAAAGAACTGTGGGTAGTCATTCTTTTAATTTAGTAGTTGGGTATAGAAACTTAGAAGATCTATCGACTCTTTTGAAAACTTTTTCTTCAAGAATAACAAAAGAGGAATGCCTTGATCTTCCTGAAAAAGTCTACACACAGAGGGCTGTTTCCTTAACACCTGAACAGGATCGTATCTACAGAGAACTAAAAGAGTTTGCGTTAGCCAACATAAACGATGATGAGTTTATGACCGCTCCAAACGTGATGACTCAGTTACTCAGGATGCAACAGGTTCTCTCCGGACATACTAAATCGGATTATGGGGAGTTAATTGAGATTGAGGACAATCGTATAAAAGAACTTATGCAATGCCTAGAAGAGATGGACGGCAAGTCAATAATATGGTCGAGGTTCCGTTATGACGTTCAACGCATAACAAAAGAATTAAATAAAGTTTATGGATCTGGGACAGCCGTAGATTACTTTGGAGACACTTCCGATGAAGCAAGGGTTAAGGCAGTCGAGAGGTTCCAGAACGGGGATGCTCAATTCTTTATAGGGAACCCACAGACCGGAGGTTATGGGCTAACTCTAACGGCAGCCCAGAACGTGATTTATTTTTCTAACAGCTTTGATCTGGCGGTGCGTATGCAAAGTGAAGATCGGGCGCATAGGATTGGACAACGGAACACGGTCACTTATGTAGATTTAATCGCAGAAGGGACCATCGATGAAAGAATTGTCAAAGCTCTGCGTAGCAAGATGGATGTCGCTAGCCAGGTTATGGGCGAAGGATTTAAACAATGGCTTTTATAGAGGAGACTAATTATGAAACTTTCAGACGTTAAAACATTTCGTGACTTGTGCGCCAGTTTCTTTGTGCTGGAATTTGAACCTGAACGCAAGACAAAGAAGAAACGTTCCAGAACTAAGAAGGGTAGGTACAAGGCTGATGATCCTAAGACCAAAGATATTAACGAGGCTTATGAATAAAGGAGAATAAAATGGATAATATTGTGGAATTTGTTCCTAGAAAAAATTCTAATGATGATGGTGAACCCCCTCATCCTGATTGGGAAGAAGTTCAGGATTTCCCTTCTATTACGATTGACCTAAGAATAGACTCATTCAATTTTGATGAAGATTATAATTTACCTGACACAATACGTTATTTACTCGCTTGTGCGGGCGATAAGATATTTAAAAATTGCCGGATAGAAGATGGAAAATGGGTATTGGATGGTGGTTACGCCCCCGATAACTTTGGTAACGTAGCCCTCTATTCTTCCGGTGGAATTGATTACGATAGCATACCCTTTTAAAAAGGAGAAAGAAATGGATTACGTTAAGGAATATAAATACACTATTGGGTACATTGTTCTAATTGTTTTAGTTAATATTGGATTTACAGTTGTACCTCTGGTTCCTTTGTTTGGAGAAATGTTTCCTCCAATGTCTTTAGTTGTTGGTTTAATATTTGTTGCTCGAGATTACGCACAGAAAGAAATAGGGCATCGTGTTATTGTTGCTATGTTATTTGCTGGGTTTTTATCTTGGGCGATGGCTGATCCCTATGTTGCTTTAGCTTCGGTAGTTGCTTTCTTTATTTCTGAATTGATTGATTGGCTTGTTTATAGCTGGACATGGCAACCTTTCCATCAACGTGTTCTTATATCAAGTGTGGCGGCAACACCCGTTGATAGTTCGGTGTTCTTATACATGATAGGGCATTTTTCTTATTTAAATGTAATACTAATGACAATAGCTAAGATGGCTGGCGCATTAGTTGTATGGTGGATGATCAAAAAAAGATGATCTATCTTAGCGGTAAGTCTGTAGAGCACCCCGACATTGGGTTAATGATGAGCTTTAATGTCGGGAAGCAAGCTATTGGAAACAATAAAGTTTGGGCTGCGGACAACGGATGCTTTGCAAGACCCGATTTGTATTCCGATGATAAGTACCTGGATTGGTTGGATAAATTTCCTAGGGAAACTTGCCTGTTTGCTACCGCTCCAGATGTTGTCGGGAACGCAAAAGAAACATTAGAAAGATCTTTGCCCTTGCTACCAAAAATTAGAAGCATTGGATATAAATCTGCTTTTATTGCACAGGACGGTGCGACCAAGAATTTACCTTGGGAGGAATTTGATTGTCTCTTTATAGGAGGCACAACAACGTGGAAATTGTCGCAGTCGGCGGCAGATATTATGGGCGAAGCGAAAAGAAACCGAAAATGGCTCCACGTTGGTCGGGTCAACAGTTATCGCAGATTGAGCCTAATATCTATACTTGGGGCTGATTCCTGTGATGGTACTTTCTTAGCTTTCGGACCAGATAAGAACCTACCAAGGTTGTTACGATGGTTCGAGAAGCTCGAAGAACAAACCTGTTTAAATTTGAAAGGAGTATAAAACTAATACTTTTAACTTGAACTTAACCTAACTTAACTTAACTAGAAGGAATTATTAAATGCCTGATATAAGAAAATACAAAAGTGTAGCGGTTCCCGTTCCGACTTGGGAAAAGCTATGGAAGCTTTCTGAGAAAAACCAACGCTCCCCTGCACAGCAGATAGCGTTCTTAGTTGATCTCGTTGAAGACATGCCTACTGACAAAGAAATGTGGCGTGCATTTGGGATTGATTGTAATGGAAAATGACGCAAAGGCTTACGAAGAGTTCTACGAAAATACGAGAGAATTTGTGATGAATCACCCAAGTACTTTATCCCAAGAGGAAAGAGCCGTTGTTCTTTTCAGGGTCGCTCTCGAACAGGGAAGCGAAGCTTTGGGGGTACAACACGCTTGCTTTGTTATGTCCAAGCTTCTCACTATTACACTGGGGATAGCAGCGGGGGAGGAGTCTTTGACTTTTGAGTCATGGCTTCATTCCTGCGGGAACGGAACCCAACACTAGCCATTATCATATTGTTTTCTTGAAAGGTTTCATGCTATGAATGTATGATGCTAAAGATGACAAACTGGAATATGGACAAACTACCGGATCATTGGTCGGGAATATTAATCTCAATAAGGAAAGAATCTGGTCTAACACGGCCAGAACTTTCTATGTTGTCCGGTGTTGGTACGAGTACCATTGAGAATTATGAACGCAACAAGATTAAAGAGCCATCCATTTATAAAATAGAACAGCTTCTAAAGTGTATGGGTTATGAACTGGATGCGCTTAAAGAAATGTCCTGATTATCGTATAACTGATCATCGCGTATAAATTTTCCGCAACTACACATCCAAATAGTCCAATCCCCTCCTACTATAGGATCCGCGAAACAATTCTCCTCATCAACCAGCATATCACACCATCTGCATTCTTTATGCACCCTGACCTCTCTTTCTTTTCTTCATACCTCTCCACCCTGATTTCGGTCCCAATCTTTTCCTCATGTTTAACGGTTTTAACCGTTTCCTTCTTCGTGATCTCTTTTTTGGTAGGTGAATTTTTTGTTTTTTCTGTGCCATTGTCCATTGTCCATTTGTGAAATATGTGATCCCCTATTTTAGTAACTCTTTTCTTCTTTATAGCCCAATTGGGGTTGACTTTTACAGAATGATAATGGGTCGCACCGCCAACTAAATCGCTGAACTCACCCAATAGAACTCTTTTCGAGAGATCATAAGACCATTTAAAAGCTCGCTTATCCCTAGGTTTATCAGATTTACCATCACAGAACCAGCTAAATTGGCATTGATGACGCAAGGGAAGCTTACTGGTTTTTGAGTATCTTGCTTGGCGCACCACCCCACATACCGTGTTTGGATATCTTTTATCCTTGACACGGTTTAAAACGACCTGAGATACCGCAATTTGGCCTATTACAGGTTCACCTCTAGCTTCATGATAGAGATTGAGAGCTAGACAGACAATTGCTGCCTCAATCATTTATATTCCTTGTTGATTTCAACATGGTTGTAAAAAATAGCATTACGCTTGGCTATTTCTTCCGCAGTAACACGTTTCTCAACCTTATGATCGGTAATAAGTTTATGGATACCGTTCCATTCCTCATTACGTTGGGCATCTATCTTATCGTAATCCCATTCTTTATCGCTTTGTCTACGTTTCATTACTCACCTTCCCGGCATGGTCGGGCTGTTAAAGGAGTTCCGACCTTCCCATACGCATCGACTTGTTTAAAATAGATCTTCTGTCCTACCTTTTTATCACCTTCCGGTCCAAATGCATAGGCGCACTTGTCGGGAGCCGGATAACAATTGACAGGATTTTTATGTATTACATGACAACCAACCCAAACATAACCACCATCGTTATGGTTAGCGTGTTGCCACCCAGCAGAACAGGCTGATAAAGAGATCACTGCCAACGAACCAATTAAAAATTTCTTCATAAGTTTTCCTTCATTAAAGCTATTGTTTTAGCCAAGATAGACTCACCCCCGCCCTCTCGACCGCTATGGAGACTGTGTACCAATTGTTCCAAAGGCACTCCGTATTGCAAAGCTAAAGATAATACCACAGTAGCATCATCCAGTAATATATCCATGTCGCTCCCTATTTTTGATCCTCTTATAAACACTTCTCCGATGTTTAAAGCTTCTGGATCAATGCCAAAAGACACATAATATTTGTCCGTGGTTGTCTCAATAATATTTGTTACATTATGTCTTCGATTTTTCATCCGCTGCCGTTTGGAGGTCATAACTAATCCTTTGCGTTAATTGATCTAATAACTAATTTATACCCTAAAACTTTCAACACCGCCTGGAAATTTTCTAAACTTGGATTTCTTCTATTGTTCCTCCATCCCGTTATAGTATTAACGTTTATTCCAGCTTTAAGACAAACTTGTGAGCTACTCATTTTAGATTTATTCACAAGTTCGATAAGCCTACGGATAGTCGGGTTAAAATCCTTTCCGGTCGGGTATTTTAACTGAAACTTATAAAAAGCTTTCTTCAGATTTTTTAATGGCATCACCTATTTCCTTCGCGATTTGCGGGATGATTGAGTTTCCCAAGGCACGGATTTGAGATACTCTGTTTTGTACCCCATGAGCCAAGCGACCCACTGAGGGTTCAAACTCCCACCACTGTTCGGGTCGGTATGGTTCACCGCATCCTTCAGCTTCACTCCCCATCGTTCCCCCTTCTTGTTCCTTCGGGAGAATGATCCGTTGTTCATTTCCACATTCTTCACTACTCCCCCTTCCGTGTCGCTCACTCTGGGGGTCGGCCACATCTTCTGGCCTCGTTCCCGTATCCCTGTTGCCCAATTCCCCTTGTGCTTTAGCATCGATGGAGCCATCTGGTTCCCCTTTGCTGTCGGAGTGTGCAATAATCCAGACTCTTTGCCGGAGGTGCGGGGCGCCAACCGCGCAAGCTGGAATATTAAACGTCCTTGTGGCGTAGCCTTCGTTCTCCAAGTCAGTGAGTACTTCGTCCAAGCCCAATTTGACGATTCCAATAACGTTTTCTCCAATAACCCAAGTCGGCCTACACTCTTTGATGAGCCTAAACATTTCCGGCCAGAGATGTCGGGAGTCGGATTGGGCCTTTTGATGTCCGGCTTGACTGAAAGGCTGGCAGGGGAATCCTCCAAGAATGACATCTGGGTCGGGGTCGGGGAGGTCGGATCTTTTGACATTTTTTATATCTCCTAAAATTGGAACTTCGGGCCAGTGATGCCGTAAAACCGCTTGGCAATACGGCTCCTGCTCCACGAAGCACGTTGTTTTAAAAAAATTGGTGGCCTCAAGACCAACTGCGAAGCCACCAATACCACTGAACAAATCGAGAGTTTTCAACATTTTATAAATTCTGCAGCAGAACTAAAACTGCTCCACCAAGAAACACTAACAGATAATATTCTAATCCCATTTTCTTGCCCTTTCCCAAATTTTTTTAAGCTCTTCTCTTTCATCGTCATGAATAACCCGTTCCGTGTCTAACTTCACATTCTTGATAACCCTTTTAAGATCGTCTAAAAAACTTTCTAAAGAATCAAGCACTGCCATATCTCGTGGCTCATCGGAACGCTTGTCACTGAGAAAACAAAGGAGATCCAATTCACCTTCTGTTAAATAACAGATAGCACCTCCAGAACTTTCTTCCTTGTTTGGTTTTCCGAAATCTTGAGGATACGGGTTTGTAACGTTAGAAAGAATGTCATGAACTTGTTGATCATCAAGCTTACCCATCTGCATTTGACCCACGATGTCTTCTAAAGAAGACAGTAAGGTGGACTCCCTGAGAATACCCACCATTACTTGATCCTCTCATAAAGTTTTTTAAGAACATTCCTGTCGTACTCATCATCAGTGTTCTCACTGAGGAAATGTATTGTGTGGATTTCATGCGGTTCAAGAAAACATATTGAGCCGTCAATCGGGTAATCGTCCACATCAACTCTTTCATCGACAACAGTGTCTGAATTGTTGATGTAGTTCCCCTGATCAAGTCTATCAGGATTGATTGGGGCTTCCAGTTGGACTTCGGTTTTACCGTCCGCTGACCATGCTGAAAATGTATTGCACTCATCCATCTCATGAGCGAGTTGACTCATTTTACTCATTCATCATCTCCTTCCGTATATCTAAGAATTAATTCATCAATGCTTTCCATTGCTTGTTTCAAATCAAAATAATCAGAAACCGACATACCGTTGCCCCGTGCTTCTTCCGCATAGGTTTCAACAGCTTGCCGGACAAGTTTCTGTGCCATCTTGATTTTCATTTCCCTGACGGGGGAAATCCCCTCATGAAAAAGAGGCCACTCTTCATCAGCTTCGGAAACGCAATGACCACACATATATTGTTTATCCTTTGCCCATATTTCATAGGCCGGATGGTCTACTGGAATGCGATTGATGAATTTTTTAGTGCCGAATGCGGTGTCCTCACCGCACTCTACACATTTATTATCTATATGGATATGCATTTCTCAAACTCCTCTTCCGCTTCAGAACATTCCGCCCACTCCTCTTCCGCTTTGGATAAGCAATCACCGCACATATATCCCTCAATCCTATCATGATCCACACTTTCCTGAACTTCAGCACAGACACGATTGATGAACTTTCCAGTGCCGAATGCGGTGTCTTCACCGCACTCTACGCACTTATCACCAATGTTGATTACCTCAACCACGACTAGGTTTCTCATTGCGGTTGCGGATATGATGTAACCCACTAATCAATTCGTGATAGTCGGAAATCATCATGTTGCCATCCATTTGGTACATGGAATCCAAGGGACTTTCCAATACACCGCAAAGCTTTTCGATGTACTGTTCAGCGTTTAACCTTGTCTTCCAATCCCAATAGTAAGTCTTCTGACGTTTACCGTAAGGTTTACGTTTCTTAGAAGTTGGTTTTGCTATCGCCATTTGATTTCTCCTTTCTAATGACTATTGTGTTTGAACACCGCTCTGGCAAAACCACGGGGCGTTGCCGAACGAATGTTTTTGGTCTTCAGTGATTTACCACCCGTGCGACCATGGACGGGTGAGAAGTTCCCACTTTTGGTGGGGTCTTTCCGCTCGTATACAAGTGTCTCATACTGAACGGGGTTAATTTCTGGCATTTGAAAACGGTTCCCCGACCATAGACAAGTCTTCTTTCTATAGGCGTCACGGGGAGGGATGTAATCTGGATACTGAGGATGAACATCATCTTCCGGCAAATAACCACCGTAATCACATGGGTTAAAAGTGTGGTTCGGTTTACGCCATAAAGTGCTCAATGCCCCCACTGGATTTTCTATATAATAACGACAGTCCAAAGTGTCTGCCAAGTGCTGACAAGCCACAACATTATGTCGGGCGAATACCTGAAACAAAGGATTTTCCTTTTCTTTGTCCTTCCACCATCTCGCACCCGCTGAACTCAGGTCGGTGCATGGAGGGAACGCAGATAGGAATTTTGCATTGTTCATGTGACGCCCCGCGATTTTCATAAGAACGCTTTCGTCATAAAGATCAGCATGGATCTTGAAAATATGACCTTTGCCCTTAAAAGCAATACCGCTTGCGGGTTCCAATTCACCCATCGGGCTTGGCTTATGTTGAATGTCGTAAGCGAAACATTGATATCCGGCCTCTGCCCATGGACGCAATGCTTCCCCCGTGTAATCGTATAATGAAATAACGTGATCTTTTATCATGATGTTTCCCTTTCAAGGAAGTGGGGGGCGTGAACCCCCCGTTAGTTATGCAACCTTAACACGAATATTATTATTGAAATAATGTATCAGGTTTTTTGCGGGGCATATATGTATATCCCCATTTTCCTTTTCAATGCGAACAACATTCTTGGAAGCTTTGGTATTTAAACCCGTGACAGTAAATGTGTCATCGCCAAGAACGATTTCTTTGTCTAACCACTCAGGATTGAGATCATACATAGTCGCGTATTTTGTGAAATCTGTACGCTGTCTGTCCTCAACGACACCAGATTCATTGACAATGGACGCTTCCAATTTTGTGCGAAACGTAGTGTCATCAAATGATATGTTGCCTATGTTGAGCTTGATACCATGAGCTTCTTCAACTTCTCGAAGTGCCGTATTGATCGCCACTCTGATTACTTTTAGATCACCTTTAGTAAATCTTTCCATCACATTTCTCCTTTCTATGTTTGTGTGATTATGTAAGCTACCATATTACATGGAATAACGCAAGTTTCTTCCTAATCCCTATATACTGGCATCTGAAGAAAAAGTTTTTGAAAAGTGAAAAAAATTTATAAAAAAGTGTAAAAGTGTAACGAAAAAAGTTTTGTTGCTCTGTAACCATTGACCACTGTCCATTGTAGGAATTTTTACTCGTTACAATCACGTTACACTTCGTTACAAAAAGGGTCTATCCGTTACACTTTACTGATCCGCCACCTTTTGAATTTTGTAAAAAAAAAACTTTAATTGTTAAACGCTAGTATATAGGATGGAGAACATGAAAAGAAAGATTGAGACTAGAGCCGAAGAGATTGAAGAAACTCACGGCAGGAAACTGACCAACCGACAAAAAGAATTTGCCAGACATTTTGTTGATGGTACGCATAGTAATGCGGAATGTGCCAGACTTGCAGGTTACGCTTCTGACTGTGCCAAGGTCCAAGCACATAAACTTTTGGACGTTAGTTTGTTTCCCCATGTTGCTGATTATATTTCGGAACTTAGAGAGGATAGAGAAAAGAAATATGGAGTTACTCTTTTAGGACAATTAAAAAGACTTACTGAACTTTCTATCGGAGCGGAAGAAGCGGGACATTTCTCTGCTGCAATTAACGCTGAAAAAACGCGAAGTGCTCTGGGGGGTCTTACTACTGATAGACGCGAGACAAGTCACTTTCATGCTATTGAAAATATGAACCGTGATGAAATAGAAAACCGTTTAAAAGAACTTAGACAAAATCATCCTAATATTTTTACGGATGCAGACTATGAGGTCTTAAATGACACAAAAACCAGAGACACTGTTTTGGAACAGATTGAAAGAAAAGATTCCCCTTCACTGGCAAGTAACAAGAATTGAAAACCGTTATGGCGGTGGCATTCCTGACGTATATATATGTGCGGAAGGTTGTTCTTTCTGGATTGAACTTAAAGTAACCAAAACTAACCGAATAAATATCTCATCCCATCAAGTTGCTTGGAATTACGCCCATTATAAATCTGGAGGGGTAAGTTTTTTCTTGGTACACCCCCTCTTGTCCCCTAACCTATATTTGTTTGGCGGGGATCATGGTCGGGAGTTGGTGACCCACGGCTTACACGCCAATGGTTCGGGAACCGTGGCCCCTTGCCTCTGGTCGGGGGACGATTGGTCGGGGTTGGTCGGGTCATTGATCGGGATCAGTCGGGGTCGGGTCGGGGAAGACAGGCCCCATCGGGTCGGGTCGGGGTTGGTCGGGTCGGGGGTCGGGTCGGTGTCCGTGGACGGTGGAGGGGTCGGCCTCGATGGACGGGTTCGAGGCACCTGGCCAGGGCCTGGGGTATAGAAAATCCGCCCAACCGTTGAAAGGAAATAAGACGGTTGGGCGGAAAATTGGACCTGCAGCGGAGACCGCAGGTCCGTGAGCGGACTACTTTGGAGTGTCAACAACCGTCCGCTCTAAAATCGAAAGCTTGTTCTTTGGCTACTTCAAATTGATACTCTTCTCCAGTATGAAACTCTAAAGTATGCGGAAAAGTTTTTACTTCTCTTATCAAATCGCGAACACTTTCCATATCCTCGAAATTATTGGATTGTTGCAAACCGTCCTCCGCCATATTATCGAGTAAACCGTCCGCTGTTTCTGCTATGGCGTCCGCTTCCGTTTTGTTTTTTAATATTTTTTTCATTTCTAAAACCTCTCAACAATAAATCCGTTTCCGACATAGTTGCCCTCACTCTTAACGCAAGCTTCTAGAACAACGTCCTGTATTTTCTCCGCCCGATTGTAAGAGACGCCCAAAGCTTGGGCAATCTCTTCTATTTCTGGCAATAGTTCTTCAAATAAATTTTCCATTTTTAATAATCCCTTACTACAAAACCAGTTTCATCGTTTTTGGCTTTCGCCCCTTTTGGGTCAAGACCGACAATTACGCCCTTTGGGTCAAGATGGCGTAAATCGTGTTCCGTCCCGTCAATTACTGGGTAACCTAAATATTCTTTTGGCAACCCGTGACCGAAAACAACCGCGACATTAAAACCAAGCTTCAAAGCTTTTTTGGCTTCTGCCTTGTTTTCTTCCGATAAACTAAAGGTCAAATGATAATTGGCCGGACGGTTTTTGTTAAGTAACCGTTTTAAATGTTTGGTATAATCTACGAATTGAGTATGCGGGAATAAATCCGCAACCGTTTTATTATTAGTCTGTTTGATTTTCATAGATTCAAACGCAAGGTCCGTTGACCCGTTTAAACGAACGCATAACTTTTTATCTTTACGTTTAGCGGTTTTAATAAGCTTGGATATATGCCCGACCATTTCCGCCATAAATGCGTGGCGGTCGTTCATAAAGTATTGTGCTTTACGAACACGGGAATCACGGACGCTATTAGTCCCGTTCTCTAAATCTTTAACCATGGCTGCTTGACCGGAATAGAAACCTAAACATAGCGACCGACAACCTGCGGAAGACTTCCCGCATAAATCAAAAGCTCCGCCCGTAGTATGAGGCGCCATATAATTAATACCGTTTAGATATCCGTATTTATCCGCTTTAATTGCTTTGGCGGAATCAGTAGAAAAGAAACGTTTAAATTGTATCATTGTAAATTCTCCGTTAAAAGTTATTGACCCGTTCAATATATCACCATGCATTACCATGGTCAATAAAATATTATTAGTATCGGTCGGGCTTGGTTGTTGGTCGGGTCGGGTTCGGGTTCGGGTCGGGTTCGGGTCGGGTCGGGCTTCAATGGGTCGCGCCCCTATAGGACGGGTACGTACTATATAATAATATATTATTATCCTCGAGCGACTGGGGCCAGCCAATGGCAGCGGACATAAAAAAACGGAGCCAAGCCGGCTCCGCAGTTTCCCTTTCTTTATTTGTTGATTACATATTCTGAAGCTAGCAGGAAATCCTCATTGGAAAATCCTCGAGCGCATCAGTCAAACTACCATGCCATGTTATTTTATTTCTGTTAGTTCCGTTTAACCAATTTGTTTCAAAGATTTCAATGTTGAGATCAAGACCGGATTTCTCCCGCCTGATCTTGTACCAGTATTGACTATCACTTGAAAATTCCCATGGCTGCAAATCTCCACTAATCAAACGAATGCCACCGCCATCCCTATCTGATCTGCGCTTATCTTTATTCGCGCCCACAAATGCTCCGGAAAATTCATCGTTCTCATAGCGTGGCAATTTCCACGCATAGTCTAGGGCGTTATGAATAAACCGAACGCCCATATATGGATAATTGTCCCAGTGCTTGTAAACGTGAACCACTGGACCGCTTCCGTAAAAAGAATAAACTGCTCTTGTACTCATGATTAATCCTCCCCATCTAGAGAATAAAATTTCTCTCTTATACCAAAGAAATCCAATAGCCATTCTAGACATTCGTCCGCGGTCGCTTTGTCGCATTTATCGAAAAGCTTTTGCAATTCCTCAGAACGCCCTTGTTCCTTGGCTATCCGTTCAGCTTCAAGAACTATGGCATTTTCATTGGCGACCTGCTTTGCAGATCCCCATTGCAGAAAATCATTTAGTTTTATCCCTTCGTCATATAGAAAAAAGAATTTTTCGTAATCCGTTGTACTCATGATTAATCCTCTCATTTAATTGTTGACCCTCCCATATTATTCCATTAGACTGTAATAGTCAACAAACAATGAAAGGTTATAAAATGAAATACAAAATAAGAGAAATAGAAACTGGTAAGATTTTCAAGTGGTCGGTCAGGGAAATTCTAGAAGAAATAAACCGAGACCACTCTGACGAATTTACCCCTTACGATAAGAGCGATTGGCGTGAGGGCTGGGCTGAATGGTGTGAAGGGGATTATTATACAAAAATAGAGGTTATAAAATGACTTATTTTTTTAGAGTAGATTGTCCTGATTGCGGAGGGGATGGTGTTCTTTCCGACCGTGAACCTAACGATCCTAGTTCTCGTGATATTGATTGCTACGAATGCGGTGGAACTGGTGATAAACCAATGAGCAAAGACTTGTATAATAGCGAAGAAGATTTGCTTGAGGATTATCCCAATGCTCGTAATATTTTTCACTTACCTAACAAGGGGGTTTCATGATGCAAGATTTAACAAGAGAGTTCGATGCATGGCAGGAAGCTAAACGATGGGATCGCAAGATGCGACACCTTGGTGTTTGCGTTAAAGTATTGGCGGGAGCATTCGCCCTCGCTTATCTTTCAATTTTATGGGAGTTATTCTAATGGACAAGAATTTCAAGGAATGGATGAATAAATGCGATAGCATTGTACAATCGACACTTGGGTTAGGTCTGCATGATATGCCGGACGCAAACTGGAGGGATTATTTTGATGATGGCATGACCCCAGCCTATGCAGTTGATACCGCTGCCGAAGATCATTGGCAAGATGAAATGGCAATGCTATATGATTAGAGTTTAACCTCCCAAACTTGACGGGCGTCCTTCGGGGCGCCCTTTTTTTATGCTCGATGTCGGGTCGGGTCGGGCTTATTGGCAGCGGACGATGAACCGCCCACTATAGGACGGGTACGGACTATATATATATATATATATATTATCCTCGAGAGCTTCGCGGTTGGGCGCGAGCCGTTAGCATATATCTAACTCACGATAGCAAAAAATAATGTTTTACTCTAATGGGATTATGTGGTACGATGTCAATGTCAACAACTCATATATGAAAGGTTATATTATGCAATTAATGACAAAAGAAATTGAGAAGAGCTTGCCACCTTTAGGCACTTTTTCCGAAACACCTTCGGAAGATATTCCAATCGCATTTAAAATGTTTACTCCATGGTCTAACTGGACATGGTATGTGACCGAAGGCCGTAAGGAGGAAAACGGTGACTTCCTACTCTATGGAATGGTGCATGGTCTTGAGAAAGAACTAGGCACGTTTAGGTTATCTGAGTTAGAACAACTCACGGGTACATTCGGATTGAAAGTGGAACGCGACCGTGGTTTTACTGGAACACTTAACCAAGTAGAATAAATCGGGTTATCGGTTATTGGGGCGTCCTTCGGGGCGCCCTTTTTTTGTGTCCGGCTGGTCGGGTCGGGTCGGGTCGGGCTTCAAATCGTCAACGGTTGGCGTGCCAACTATATACGTATACGTATATAGTAGATAAGGACCTGCCCCTGGTTCTTGCTATTTCACTAAAATAGAAAATAAGAATAGATCTTAATTGCTATTTCACTAAAATAGAAAAAGGAGCCGGTAGAACGAAATAGCAACATTTACAGCTAAAAATAATTCAAAAAAAATGCAATTATTTTGCATTAGTCTATTGACCATGGGATAAGATGGGTGTATAACTATGTGTAGTTATAGCGACAAACGCTATAGCGTAAACAAAATTAAGAGGTTAAAAATGAAAACATTTACTTTTGAGAAAAAAACAATAACCAAGCAAAAAGACTTTGTAGATTTTGCTGGTCAATCCAAAGCAATTTGGAAAGCTTGCAATGATCATTTAGACGTTTTGCGTAATGATCATGGTATCGGCGAAATCTTTGGCGATGCTTTCAAAGCAACAATTCAAGCTGGTAAATCTACTAATCTAGATTATGATTTATTGGCTGAAAACATTAGTACAATTTTTAATGTTGTTTGCGATAAAGAACACGCTGAGAGGTTAATTAAACTTTCCAAAAAAACAAAACCTTCACGCCATAGCGTGACATTTACTAAAACAAAAAAGTAAAACCATGGGAGGGAATATTCCCTCCCGCTTTTTTTTGAAAGGAAAAGTAATGACAATATTAACTGACAATATCAAAGCAACCACCGATCACCAAAATACGCATGGCGTGCTTGCTGGTGATGATCCATTGATTGAGGTTGTTACCCAAGAATATCAAGAGATGCCTAGCCTTGTCATGGTCGACGCATCCGATCCGAACTATTTAGAGGAAATGAAACGCCTTACACTATTAGGCTATACAATGGATTATGCTAATTCATATGGCATGATCACATTCCGCAAAGTAATAAAATAAAACCATGGGAGGGAATATTCCCTCCCGTTTTTTTTTGAAAGGAAAAGCACATGACAAAACAATTAGAAGAAAACATGAAACAAGCTTTAGCAAGGCGCGAAAAGCACCGTCAAAATTTTGAAATAAAAAGGGAAAAATGGGCGGTGGAACGTCTAAAACATGAAGCGGAAAAAGTAAAACGTCTGCAAGAGAGAGTAGAACATTGGAGCTTTATGTATAACAATGCCACTTCTCGCATGGATGAACAACACGCATGGATTTTTCAAATGGGAATGGATATGGCCGACGCCATTATTAATGGCGATAAAAAAAGAATGCATGGTGTTCGACAAGAAATGAGCGGGTATCCATTATACTTAAATCTTTATTATGAAGAATAACTAATCAACAACGGTGCTAGGTACTTAAACCTAGCACCGATTTTTCAAATCGGACGCGACAATTTCCGGCAGCCAAAATCGGGCGCCCCACTATCTGACGTGCAACGGAAGATAGTGTTTGACACAAATAATTTGAACTACTTGTCATTGGACCATGATCCGGTGTAATGTAACCTCATGTTTAAGGCTATTGTAATAATAACTGTTCTTGGGTTCCCATCTCCTATCCAGCTTGATGATGAGAAGGGTCCCTATGAGGAACTTCCGGATTGTTGGGTCCGCACGGCTCAGATGATAAAGGACTTTGTTGCGGGTCCCATGCCTGTTGTGTCTGTGAACAGTGTTTGTGTTACTATTAACACAAAGAACATTGGACCGTGGACCAATAACCATTGAGATTGTTTAATGCTTAATGCTTCAGAAGATGTAATGCGAGAAGTTCTTGCTTTAGAAGAACAGCAGCAGAAGCTGATTATTCGAGAAAAAGCCCAGAAAGATTTTATGGTCTTTGTAAAGTATGTTTACGAAGGATTCATAGAGGGGACCCATCATAAAAAAATTGCAGTTTTGTTTGAAAAGTTGTCCGAAAACCCTGGTTCACGGATCATTGTCAATATGCCCCCCCGTCATACAAAATCGGAATTTGCGTCTTATTTACTTCCGGCTTGGCTTATAGGTAAAAATCCTGCGCTTAAAATTATCCAGACAACCCATACGGCGGAATTGGCGGTGCGTTTCGGAAGAAAGGTGCGGAACCTTATGGAGCTACAAATTTATAAGGATATTTTTCCTGATGTGGATTTACGGATTGATTCCAAGGCAGCGGGTCGATGGGAAACGGGCCAAGGTGGGGAATACTATGCGGCAGGTGTTGGCGGTGCGATTACAGGACGTGGTGCGGATTTGCTGATTATTGATGATCCGCATTCTGAGCAGGACGCACTTTCTGAGACGGCCATGGAAAGTGCTTACGAGTGGTACACTTCTGGTCCACGGCAGAGGCTCCAGCCTGGGGGGTCTATAGTTGTTGTAATGACACGGTGGTCACTTAAAGATCTTACTGGAAAACTTCTCAAGGCGCAGGGGTCTGATGTACTGGCGGATCAGTGGGACATCGTAGAGTTTCCTGCCATTCTTCCTAGCGATAACATATTGTGGCCGGAGTTCTGGAAGAAAGAGGAACTGCTCAAGGTCAAGGCTTCGTTGTCTTTGGGCAAGTGGAATGCTCAGTGGCAGCAGAATCCTACGGCGGAAGAGGGGGCCATTATAAAGAAGGAGTGGTGGAACAAGTGGGAGAAGAAAGAGATTCCTCCGGTAAGTTATATTATGCAAAGTTATGATACGGCGTTCTCGAAGAAGGAGACGGCGGATTACTCCGCCATTACTACTTGGGGAGTGTTTAAGCCAAACGAGGCGGATCCGGAGAGTATCATACTGATGGATGCCCAGCGTGGACGGTGGGACTTTCCCGAATTAAAGGCGAAAGCACTTCAGGAGTACAACTACTGGGAGCCGGACATGGTGATTATCGAGGCGAAGGCTACAGGTACACCGCTCACGGACGAATTACGGGCAACGGGTATTCCCGTGGTAAACTATACCCCGTCCAAGGGCCGTGATAAACATACAAGGATGCATATGGTCGCACCTATTTTCGAGTCCGGCAAGGTTTGGGCGCCCACCCGCCGTTTTGCGGAGGAGGTAATTGATGAATGTGCGGCGTTTCCCTATGGGGATAATGACGATTACTGCGACAGTATGTCGATGGCACTTATTAGATACCGTAAAGGGGGCTTTGTAAGACTTGACTCAGACGAAGAAGATGACGAAATTACCGAAGTTCCATATTTACGTCAATATTATTAGGAGATGTTAATGCTAGGATGGATTAAAGACCGTGCTATTGAGCCGTCAACATGTGTAGCTGTTGGCGTTATACTGATAGGCGCTGGCGTATTACTTGATATTACTACTATCTCTATTGTAGGAATAGTAGTGTCGGCAGGAGGCTTCTTTCTAAAAGAAAAAGGCCCAAGCTAACTGTTCCAGATTATGGTTCAGAAAAAACTTCAGAGAGACAGCGTGCATAATGAGTTTGACCTCGATGGTGACGGAGTTGTCACAGACGAGGAACTTTTAATATCAGATGCTTTTCAAAAACATGAAAAAGCGGATGCTCAAAGAAAGATGGCTTGGGTTGCTATGTGGTCCATGCTGTTTTTTACGTGCGCTGTTTTCTTGCCTTTTTTCTCAGACACACGTATAAAGGCTTTATCTGACTTATTCGGATTATTCTACATTGGTCAGGCGGGCGTGGTTGGCGCTTATATGGGAATGACCGCTTACATGAGTAATAAAAAATGATTGCTGCCTTGATACCAAAACTTCTTCCCGTTATAGGGGATGTTGTAGGTCGTTTTCTTCCAGAGGATAAAGAAGCGGCCGCCAAGGCAAAAAGAGAAATAGAAGCGGAGCTTACAAAGCACTTAGCCCAGATCGATTTAGCGCAGCTAGACATAAATAAAGCGGAAGGACAGCACCGTTCTATGTTTGTGGCCGGATGGCGCCCCTTTGTGGGGTGGACATGCGGTGTTGCTTTAGCTTATACTTATGTTCTGCAGCCGATACTGGTTTTTATACTGGCGCAAGCAGGTTATCTGGTACAGTTACCTGCAATGGATTTATCTGTTATGATGCCAGTTCTTTTGGGGATGCTTGGCTTGGGCGGACTCCGCAGTTTTGAAAAATTTAAAGGGGTATCTAAATAATGGCCGACACACCCATATCTCTTATAGATAATGCGATGCCCGCACAGGGCTTCACGGATGATTTCGTGGAGGAAGAGGAAGAGATTGAAGTTATTGAGGAACCTACAGAGGTCATCGAGGAAGAAGATGGCTCCGTAGTTTTGAATTTTGAGGACGCTGTTCAAGAGGAATTATTAGCAGAGCAGGATGCCAACCTTGCAGAGATTCTGGATGAACGCGACCTGATGGATATTTCATCAGAACTCACAGGATATTATGAAGATGACAAGACGAGCCGTGATGATTGGGAAGAATCTTATCGTAATGGCCTGGATCTTCTAGGAGTTAAGTACGAGGACAGGGAAGAACCTTTCAGAGGGGCCAGTGGTGTTACACATCCGGTTATTGCAGAAGCGGTTACACAGTTTCAGGCGCAAGCTTACAAGGAATTGCTTCCAAGTTCCGGTCCTGTAAGGACATTGATCCTTGGAGCGTTAACCTCTGAGGTTGAAGCGCAGTCCCAGCGTGTTTCTGACTTTATGAATTATCAAATAATGAATGTTATGGAAGAATACGACCCAGAAATGGATCGTTTACTGTTCTATCTCCCCCTTGCAGGTAGTGCTTTCAAGAAAACCTACTTCGATGACATATTAGACCGTGCCGTTTCCCGTTTTGTGGCAGCAGATGACCTAGTCGTACCTTATAACGCAACGGATTTGCAGTCTGCATCACGTATTACGCATGTTACACGTATGTCGGAGAACTCTGTACGCAAGTTTCAGGCTGCAGGTTTCTATAGAGATGTCGAATTGAGGGCTTATGAGAGCGATGATGAGCTTCGTGGGAAGGAAAGAGAGCTTATGGGCATCTCAAAAACGGCAGAAGGGGACGATTGTACGCTTCTGGAGATGCATGTTGACCTGGATTTAAAGGGATTTGAGCACAGAAGCCCCCTTGATAACGAAACAACTGGTATAAAGCTTCCTTATATTGTCACAATTGACGAAGGAAGCTCAAAAGTACTCTCAATTCGTAGGAATTGGGAAGAAAATGACGAATATTACAAAAAAATACAGTATTTTACGCACTATAAATTCCTGCCGGGGCTAGGTTTTTATGGATTTGGACTTTTACACATGATTGGGGGGCTAGGACGCTCCGCAACATCTATTTTGAGGCAATTAATTGATGCAGGTACTTTGGCTAATCTTCCTGCTGGCTTTAAAGCTCGTGGTATACGGATTCGTGATGCTGACGAGCCTCTTTCTCCTGGTGAGTTTCGCGATATTGATGTACCCGGTGGTGCTCTTCGAGACAGTATACTCCCGTTACCGTACAAGGAACCAAGCCCGACACTAACACAGCTATTAGGCTTCGTAGTGGACGCCGGAAGACGTTTCGCGGCCATTGCCGACCTTCAGGTAGGTGATGGAAACCAGCAAGCGGCGGTTGGAACGACTGTTGCGCTCTTGGAGCGTGGTTCTAAGGTCATGTCCGCCATCCATAAGCGTATGCATTACGCTCAAAAACAGGAATTTAGGATGTTGGCTAAGATTTTTGCTGAATCTTTACCACCTATGTACCCCTACAATATCCATGGTGCGGATGCCACTATAAAACAGGCAGATTTCGATGACCGCATTGACGTTATACCTGTTTCTGATCCTAATATCTTTTCGATGTCACAGCGATTGGCGATGGCACAGACTCAATTGGAGCTTGCCCAGACAAATCCACAGATGCACAATTTGTATGAGGCGTATAAGCGTATTTACGAGGCAATAGGAGTTCAGAACATAGAAGCTATATTACCTACGCCCCCAGTGCCTCAACCTATGGACCCTGCTATCGAAAATGCGAGATCAATCATACAGGAAATGCTACAAGCTTTCCCAACGCAGGATCATGACGCCCATATACAGTCGCATATAGCTTTTATGATGACGCCTATACCTTCAACAACCCCACCCGTCTTTGGTTTACTACAAGCGCATCTTTGTGAGCATATTGCACTTAAAGCAAGGGGAGTAGCGATGGCCGAAGCAACTGTTAATGCACAGAACGCTGCACAAATGGGTCAACCGGAGCCTCAAGTGGACATAGAGTCCAAGGTCGCACAGCTTATAGCCCAATACACCGAAGAAGTTATGGCTGCTCTTATGCCACCGCCTGAAGGAGAGGTGGATCCTCTTGTTCAGTTGAGATCCAAGGAGCTTGACATAAAGTCCATGGACATTGAACGAAAAGCCCAAGAGTTTGCTGTTAAGCAGGAGTTTGAAAATAAGAGGGAAGCAGAGAGACAGGAGATTGATCGAGACAAGATGGATTCCCAAGAAGATATTGCGCTTCTAAGAGCCGATGTAAACCTTGAACGTATTAATACTATGGGTAAAGAGTATGGAAGCCAACCGCCGGGAAGGGGTAACTAAGATGTTTGGTGGAGAGATTATTTTTGCTATTTTACTTTTAATACTGTGAGAAAAAAAATGATGGTTTGGAAAATGTTTTTTGACTGTTTCACGTGAAACGAATGGGATCAGGTAATGGTAAATGATGATAGCAAGTGCATTGACTGTGGACATGAGTGCCATTGTGATGGTAGTAATTGTCCTGAGTGTTCTTGCCCGGTATGTAATCATTAGGAGAATAGCATGGCTGGTATAAATCAAATGTCTAGGCAAATGGGTATTTCTAAAGGAAAGGCGAGTAGTCTTATGGATAAAGCTAAAAAAATGAATGGTTATGCTAAAGGTGGCTCTGCTGAAGAAGAGCACATCGAGTGGGGTCGTAAAAAACTTGATCGTGGAACTGAGCAGTTAATACAGGGAACTGAGTTTCAAATTCGTGGTCGTTATTTCAACGATAACGATGGAAAAGGAACCTTCTAATGGCTAAAACTATTTCTGATGTTGATCGTATGCGTATTAATAAATTAAACGCAGACAAAACTATTTCTGATGTTGATCGCGCCAGAATGTTAAGGGAAATACTTGGCGAGAGCGCCAAAACTATTTCTGATGCAGATCGCGCCCGTGGTCAAGTCGCATCTGAAGAACTATACATGAAACGCAATGATGGCGGTATCGCCAAAAACACGAGGGTATTCTAATGTCTTCTAAAGAAGATGAGGTAAGGTTACAGAAAGCCATGAGTCTTTTACTTAAAGCGTCTCCAAATCCAAAAAATTTCGATAGAGTGATGAGAGCTTGGAAAAATAGCTTTAAAACAGGTGTAACCCCAAGGAAAGATGGCGGTTCAGTTGAGAGCTATATTAAACTCAATGATGGCGGTATCGCCAAAAACACGAGGGTATTCTAATGGCTTACAAGGCCGGAAGGTTTAAAGGGAAAACAGCTAGGGAGGCTCGTCAAATTGATCTGGACAAGATAAAGAAAATTCTTTCCCCTAGTGTTGTAAAAAAGATTTTTGGAAATAAAAACGCTATGGGTGGATACATGAAACGAAACGATGGCGGTATCGCCAAAAACACGAGGATGTTCTAATGCCCCCAGGAGTTATGTTTACAAAAGAATCAGAAGCCAATGCTTATGCCGAATCAGAAGCCGGAAAGGTTATATCTGTAACGGATCAAGATGGGAATGTTATTGGCTATAATGTTGTTGATAATGAGATGCCTGTTGGAGAAGCAATTTCTTCCGCTAAACGCAACATGGGCGGAACGATGGACGATGAGATGGGCTACATGGAAGGTGGAATGCATGGCAAGCCTAAAAAAATGTTTATGGGTGGCGCCGCGATTAAAGGAAGAGGTTTCAAAGGTGTTCATTAATGAGTGACCCTACTACGTTTGCTTATAACGTTTTAAAATCAATTCAGAGCCGTGCAGAACTAACTAAGGATGCTATCCTTCACGGACAACCCCAAGACTTAGAAGCCTATAAAGAACTTGTAGGTGAGTTAAAGGGGCTTGAATATGCAGAGCAAGAGATTAAAGATTTTTTAGATAAACAGGAGAAAGAATGACAAAAACTCTATATGTACCTGATCATGTAGCTGAGAAAGAGAAAGAGAAAAAGAAAAGTGCCTACGTTAAGAAAGATGAAAGAGTTCTCGATCCTTCTTTGTTAGATGTATCCCTAAGTGAAAGACTACCTCAACCCACTGGATGGCGTATTTTAGTTATGCCATATGCGGGTAAAGCAACCAGTGACGGTGGTGTTTTAATTCCTGATCAAGTTCGTGACCGTGAAGCGTTAGCTACCGTTGTAGCTTATGTTTTGAAGGTTGGGCCTTTGGCGTACCAAGATCCCCATAAGTTTGGGGAAGAAGGTGCTTCATGGTGCAAGGAAGGCGATTGGATATGCATTGGCCGATATGCTGGTGCTCGTTTTAAGATTGACGGTGGCGAAGTTCGCATCATTAATGATGACGAAGTTATAGCTACTATTTTGGAACCTGATGACATTAAGCATGTCTAGAAATAAATCGTGGAGATCACGCTATGGAAGACCTTGAAGAAAAAAAAGTAGATATAGGAGATTCGGAAGAATCTGCTGTAGACATTGATATTTCGGAGAAACCGAAAAAAGAGGAGGTAAAAGAGGAACCCGCTCCTGAAGTTGTGCAAGAAGAGGAACCCGCTTCTGAAGAAGAGCTTGAAGAGTACAGTTCAGGGGTAAAAACCAGAATTGATAAGCTTACTAAACGATTTCGAGAGGAAGAGCGACAGAAACAGTCGGCTGTTCAATATGCTGAAAACGTTAGGGACGAGAACGAGAAGCTCAAGGTACGCTTGGAAAGCTTAGATAAAGGGTTTCAAGAGGAATTTGACACTCGCGTCACTACGCAAATACAAGCTGCAAAGCAATTACTTAAAGAAGCCCATGAGACCGGAGACATCGACAAAATAGTTGAGGTTCAAGAGGCTTTATCTCAACTTGCTGTTGAGAAAGGTAAGCTTAAAAAGGTTTCTGAGGATGAAAAAGAAGAAACAGCCCTACCTGCGGTGCAGCCACAACAACAGCTACAACAACAGCCTGTTGCCCAACCAGACCCCAAGGCAGAGGATTGGGCGTCTAAAAATGAGTGGTTTGGCACTGATGAAGTTATGACATATGCCGCTTTTGGCATTCATAGACGTTTAGTTGAGGATGAACAGTTTGACCCACAGTCAGATGAGTATTATTCTGAGCTTGATAAGAGGCTTATAACTGAATTTCCTCATAAATTTGGGAATAAGCCGAAAACGGGTGGAAGTAAAAAGGTTGCGTCAGCCGAAACTTCCGCATCCCGCAATAGAGGTGGACGTAAAACTGTGCGATTAACATCCTCTCAAGTTGCTATTGCGAAGAAGCTAAATGTACCACTTGAAGAATACGCTAAATACGTAAAATAGGAGTTAATCATGAACGAAGAGAACACAACTCGCCAAAAGTCACCAAGGACGCCCCGTGGCAATGAAACCCGTGTTAAAGAAGCACGCAAGGAACCGTGGAGGCCCCCATCCATGTTGGATGCGCCCCCTGCACCGGAAGGTTATAAACACCGATGGATCAGGGAAAGTGTTATGGGCTTCGATGATAGAAAAAACGTATCAGCCAGATCCCGTGAGGGTTATGAACTGGTCCGTGGAGAAGAGTTTCCTGACTTTGATATTCCTACCGTTGAAGACGGTAAACATGCAGGAGTTATTGGAGTAGGCGGTCTTCTTCTAGCAAGGGTTCCTCTTGAAACGGTTTCGCAACGGCAAGATTATTTCCGCAATATGGCGCGGGATCAGATGACGGCTGTTGATAACGAGTTAGCTCGAGAACAACATCCGGCAATGCCTATCAGTAAACCTGATAGGAGTTCAAGTGTAACTTTTGGAGGTCCTCAAAAAGAGGACTAGGAGAAAACTAAATGGCTAATTCAAATGGAAGTTTTGGTCTTCGCCCCCTAAGTAAATTAGGTGGAGGAGCCAATTCCACTGGCCTTACGGGATATACTCCTTATGAAATCGCTTCCGACAACAGTGACAAGATCTATCACGGACAATTGGTTATCCCTCTTGCTTCTGGATATATCGACCATACAGCTAACGCTGCTGGTGGAACTGTCAGTCATCTAGGCGTATTTCAAGGATGTGAGTATGTTTCTAGCGTCACTGGAAAAACAACATGGAGTAACTACTGGCCTGGATCAGGTGCAGATAGTAATCATCCAGTTAAAGCATTTATTGTAGATGATCCTAATCAGCTATATGTAATTGCTACGGATGCTTCGTGGACAAGTAAGGCAACTGCTCGCGCAAGTGTCTTTCTAAACGGAAATCTTTCTACAGGTATAACGGGTACAGATGCTACTGGTGTTTCACTAGGTCGTTTGGCTATCAGTACTCTTGCTACAACCAACAGCTTGGGACTACGTGTCTTAGGATGGGTTGAAGATCCTGAGAACGAAGATTTTGCATCTGCCGGAATCGGCGCAATCGTAAGGTTGAACAACCCGTTCAATGCACCTGTTGGGTCCATTGCATCTGGTACACCTTCAACCACTGGCGTATAGGAGAATTGAGAAATGGCTATAAGTAGAGCACAACTAGCTAAAGAGCTAGAGCCTGGCCTCAATGCCTTATTTGGGTTAGAGTACGCTAGGTATGATAATGAAGCTGCTGAAATTTTTGATACGGAATCTTCGGAAAGGGCTTTCGAGGAAGAAGTAATGCTTTCTGGTTTTGGGTCAGCACCCGTTAAATCAGAGGGTTCAGCAGTTAGTTTTGATGATGCCCAAGAAGCATACACTGCAAGATACACTCATGAGACTATCGCTCTTGCTTTCTCTATTACTGAGGAAGCGATTGAAGATAATCTTTATGATCGTCTTGCTTCTCGTTACACAAAAGCTTTGGCACGTAGCATGGCTAACACCAAACAGGTGAAAGCAGCTTCCGTGCTTAACAACGCTTTTGATTCCACTTATACAGGTGGAGATGGTAAAGAGTTGTGTGCTACAGATCACCCACTTGTTAACAACAATGACCTTCGTAACGAGCCGTCTACTGCAGCCGACTTGAACGAAACAAGTCTGGAAAATGCTTTGATTGATGTCGCTGCATTTGTTGATGAGCGTGGTCTTAAAGTATCGGTACGTGGTATGAAGTTGATTGTTCCGCCAGCATTACAATTTGTTGCGGATCGTCTTCTTGAAACTACGCTTCGTCCCGGTACTGCGGATAACGACATTAACGCTACACGGAACATGGGTATGCTTCCGCAAGGCTATGTTGTTAACCACTATCTTACGGACTCAGATGCATTCTTTATTAAGACGGATGCACCAAGAGGTTTCGTTCACTTCGAGCGTATGCCTATGTCCACTAAGATGGAAGGTGATTTTGATACAGGTAATGTGCGGTACAAAGCCCGTGAGCGTTATAGCTTCGGTTACTCTGACCCACGTTGTGTATTTGGCTCACCTGGAGCATAGTGAAAAAAAGGGGGGAGTTTTTCCCCCCGATTTTCTGGGATATCTAAGCCCTAGCGACTGACCCAGCAGACGCTTACAAGACTCTAGGGCTAAACCTTTGTAAGGAGGGTACTATGGGTAATACAACTTTTAACGGTCCCGTCCGTTCCGAAAACGGTTTTGAAGTAATTAATGTTAATTCTACAACTGGTGCTGAGACAACAACTTGTGACATTGCCGCTACAGGTATTGTTACAGATAAATACGTTAAGCACGTAGGTTTTGCCACAGGTGTTACGGTTAACACCACCGCTGGAGACAGCCCTGCGATTGGTGAGTTTACTCAGCCAGCCAATACAATTATCACAGACATTAAAATCTTTTGTGTTACATCACCTGTTATTGGTTCTGGTGATATTGGCTACGAGGTTGGTACATCTAGTTCAGGTGCTCAGATTGTTGCCGCTCAGACAGATGAAATATTGGATGCGGGTACAACTGTTGTTGTCGGAAACGTTACAACAACATCTCTTGTTCTTCAAACGCAAGACACTACTACAGCCCCAGCTTCTGTACAATATACATCAGCAGAGCGTACTATCTACTGTAATATTACTAATACTGTAGATGCTACTACGGCTGGCTCTTTTACCTTTATAATTGAGTATGTACAAGTAGCTTAATTAATTGAAGGTAACTAAGGAGTAAGTTATGGCAGATGCGGTTAGTGCAACAAAGCTACAAGATGGCGATAGAAAAGCGGTTTTCTATTTAACCAATCTTAGCGATGGAACGGGAGAGTCGGCAGTTAAGAAGATAGATATGTCTACTCTCTCTAACAACGCTCAAGGTGACGCAGTATCATCTATTAGCATAAGTAAGATTACTTTTTCCACAGTAGGCATGTCGGCAACTCTCTTATATGATGCGACAACGAATGTTGTAGCAATAGGGCTACCCGCTGACTATACGGATACGATAGACTTATCCGGACAAGTTGCGGGTCTTCCAAACTATGCGGGAAGTGGTGTGACAGGTGATATTCTACTGACTACGGCAGGTCACAGTTCAGGTGATAGCTATAGTATTGTTGTAGAAGTGATTAAATCGTACTGAGATGGATGAGATGACCTCATATTTGTGGAACGGTGTTCTTACATTGGCTGGGGCCATTTCTTTATTTTTTCTTAAAAGTCATCACGCTACGGTTCAACGTCTAGATATTCTTCTAAACAAGACTAGGGAAGAAGTTGCTAAAGAATACGTTTCAAAATATGATCTCGCTGAAGATTTATCTAGGCTTCATGATCGGTTTGATCGGTTAGAAAACAAAATAGATTCTTTAATGAAAGGGTGATATAATCCTTTAGGAGATTAAAATGGCAACTTCTGGATCGACTGATTTTAATTTGAACATGGCTGAGATTACAGAAGAAGCCTTTGAAAGATGTGGTCTAGAACTTCGTACAGGTTATGATGCCGCCACAGCTAGAAGGTCTTTGAATATACTGTTTGCTGAATGGGCAAATAGAGGCTTAAATCTTTGGACAGTAGAGCAAGTAACTCAAACGTTAGCACAGTTATCTTCATCTTCTTCTGTTGCTACCTATCCCATTGGAACTATTACATTAACGGTTGGTGCTTCAGGTAGTTTTTCTGTAGGCGAAACAATTACTGGGGGGACCAGTGGCGTTACAGCCAGCATAATTACTAAACCAACGTCAACCACTATGACTATAACGGTTCCTACAGGTGACTTTACAGCATCTGAAACAATTACTGGTTCATCGAGCAGTGCTACAACAACTGTGTCCTCAAACCCTAGTCTTACTGATGTTCAATCAACAGTAGATGTCTTAGAGGTTGTTTCTAGAAGAAGTGGTACTGATATAAGCCTAACAAGAATAGGGAGGTCAGATTACTTAGGTCTTCCCGATAAGACTTCTCAAGGCAGAGCTTCTCAGTTTTATGTGGATAGACAGATAACTCCAACCATAACCTTATGGAATACTCCCGAAAATTCTACGGATCAATTAGTGTATTATAGAGTTAAAAGGATGGATGATGCTGATGACGGTATTAATACTGCCGATGTCCCCTTTAGATTTCTCCCTTGTTTAACGGCTGGTCTTGCTTATTACATATCTGTTAAAAAATCCCCTCAAAGAATAGGGGTATTAAAGGATATTTATGAAGAAGAATTTGCTCGAGCGGCGGCTGAAGATGGCGAAAGGACAGCCCTCCGCCTTGTTCCAACTTATGCTACGTTGAGTGTGACGTAATGCCTAGGTATGCATCAGGAAAACATGCCATGGGCATATCTGATCGTTCTGGAAGAGCGTATAGAGTTAGGGATATGCTTAAAGAATGGACGGGAGCAATAGTAGGAAGGGATGAGTTTGAAACCAAGCAGCCACAGTTGAATCCTAGGCGTGCTGTTGCAGACCCTGAAGCTATAAGAAATCCAAGACCTGATAGAACGGAACCTGCGGTAGAAGTATTATTGGAAGATGGTGCTTTTAAGTCAGGAAGTTCCGGTTCTGCGGTTATTACAGTTACGGAACCAGGCCACTCCAGAGATACAGGAGACATAGTACGATTTAGAAGTGTATCAAATTTTGACGGGTTTACATCATCTGCTATAGAATACAGCACAGGATACAGTATAACTAAGATAGCAGGATCTGGTGATAATCAATCCGATAGTTATAGTTTTAATGTAAGTAGTAGTGGTTCTTCAGAAACAGCTACTATAGGAAGTATAAAAGGTGGCGGTTCATTTGCTTCCGCCGGTCCAGTAACGGTGAGTGCTTAATATGGCGTATACATTTGCAACTTTAAAGACAGCAATACAGGATTACACTCAGAATACAGAAAGTACGTTTGTTAGCCAGCTATCTAGATTTATAATAAATGCGGAAGAACGTATCTTTAAAGAGGTCCAGCTAGATGTTTTCCGTAAATATCAATCAGGTACGGCAAGTTCTTCTAACAAGTTTTTAGCTAAACCTAATGACTTCTTAGCTCCGATGTCTCTTAGTGTTGTTAACAGTTCTAAAAATGAATTTCTACTATACAAACACACTACTTTTGTTCAGGATTATACGCCCAATCCTTCCTCAACTGGCGTTCCTCTTTATTATGCGGATTGGGACGATAGTTCCTTTATAATGGCGCCAACTCCTGACTCCAATTATACTATGGAGTTGCACTACATCTATCGACCCGCTTCGCTCACGGCAGGGGCAGATGGTGGCACAACTTGGCTGGCTACTAATGCTGAATTAGCAATGCTGTACGGATCTTTAGTTGAGGCATATACTTTTATGAAAGGCGAGGATCAATTACTTAATATTTACAATGGTAGATTTCAAGAAGCTGTTAAATGGTTAAAGAATCTTGGTGAAGGTAGAGATACTCGAGATCAATATAGATATGATAGACTTAGGAGAGAAGTTGAGTAATGCTTGATGCAAGTGGAGGTTCTGAACTTGGAAATGTTATGGTTTATACTTCCCATGACGGTGGACATAGTCCGGAACAAATAGCCGATATGGCGTTGAATAAGATAATGTCTGTTAGTGAAAACGCTCCTCCTGTCATACGAGATCAAGCTATGGCTCATAGAGATAAGTTGAAAGAAATCCTAATATATTATATGAAAAGTATGGCAAACAGTGAGAGAACGTCTATTTGGGCTTTGATGAAACAGCAAGGTCATGATGATATAGCTGAGATAATAAGGAGACTTTGATATGGCTATCGGTACATCCGCTATATGTGGAACATTTAAAAGAGAGATACTAGCGGGTATACATTTTTTGACCGCGCATACGAGAACGGGATCAAGCGCAATTGGCGCAGATACCTTTAAAGTGGCTATGTTTACTAATAGTTCTTCTATTGATGCTGATACTACGGGTTACACAACAAGCAACGAAGTTAGCGGAACAAACTACACTGCTGGAGGAACAACTTTTGCCAGCGTGACGATTGGTTTAGGAGACAACAGTAGTTCTGTACCAACAGCCTTTGTTGATGCAGCGGATACAACTTGGTCTAGTTCCACTATAAGTAGTGCGAGGGGTGCTTTGATATATAATAGTACATTAAGCACGGCTGGAACAGGGTCTACAACGAATCACGCAGCCGACCCTTCGGTAGCTGTGATAAATTTTGGTGGCGATAAGGCTTCAAGCGCAGGAGACTTTACAATCCAATGGCCTACCAATGACGCAAATAGCGCAATAATTAGGATTGCATAATGTCAAGTATAACTGGCTGGAATAGAGGAACGTGGAATCAGGGGACATGGGGCTACCCACTTCCTGTTGAAGTCACAGGCGTATCTTCTTCGGCCAGTATAGGTTCCGTAACTATAGCATTTGTTACAAATGCTACGGGTGTTTCATCGGCAACGGCTGTTGGGTCACCGACTCTTGTAACAAATTCTTTACTTACGCCTTCTGGTGTCTCATCAGAAGCTCAGATTGGATCTGCTGAAGTTGATATTATACAAAGAGTTGAGGGGGTGTCAGCAGTAGCCTCTGTTGGATCTCCGATGATATGGTCTGTTATAGACCCCTCTCAATCGGCAAGTTGGAGTGAGGTAAGTACAACACAAACGCCAAATTGGACAGACATAGCGGCATAATAGGATAAGGTCATGGCATCTACATATACAACAAGTTACGGAATAGAAAAAATAGGATCCGGAGAGCAGTCTGGTGCGTGGGGTACGACAACAAACCACAATCTAGATATCCTTGATCGTATCGCGGCATACAAGGCGGTAGGTCTTTCTGGATCAACTCATACACTAACAGTTCGAGAGGCTTCTCCTGGATCAGGAACGGAGAACCTTCAGGATGGAATGTATCGTGTAATTAAATTTACAGGTGCTTTAGGGGCAAACAATACTGTAACAATAGCTCCAAATACTACGGCAGCCTTTTTCATAATTATAAACGCAACTACGGATTCAGGTTCAAGTGGTCCATACAGCGTTATTCTTTCTCAGGGTTCTGGGGCAAATATAACCGTTCCTAATGGTAAAACTGCTGTGGTTTACTGCGATGGAGCGGGTAGTGGTGCTGCTGTAGTCGATGCTTTAGCTAATTTATACGTTTCTGATTCTATCATAATTGGTGATGGAACGGCTGAAGATACCAAGATTGTATTTGACGGTAACGCCCAAGATTACTACATGGGCTTAGACGATAGCGCAGATGATCTTGTCATAGGATTAGGTTCAGCGGTGGGAACAACCCCTGCCATTAGTATTGATGAAAACCAAGCGGTGGTTCTTCCGGCAGCTAAAGCCACAATTGGTGATGGAACGGCTGAAGACACCATATTAATTTATGATGGTAATGCTAAAGATTTTTACATGGGTCTGGATGATAGCGCAGATAAGCTAGTTGTCGGTGTGGGATCAACAGTTGGAACGAACTCAATCCTTACTCTGGACGATGATTCAGTGACGATTGGTGATGGTGCGGCTGCCGATACTAAACTTGTCTTTGATGGAAACGCTCAAGATTTTTATATAGGACTTGATGATAGCGCGGACGATTTAGTTATTGGCCTTGGTTCAACAGTAGGTACAACGCCAGCAATTACAATAGACGAGAATCAAGCTGTTGTACTTCCTGCGGCATCTGTAACCATAGGTGATGGAACGGCTGAAGATACCAAGCTGGTTTATAACGGCAATGCTCAAGACTATTATATTGGCCTTGATGATAGTGCTGATGACCTTGTGATAGGACTAGGTTCAGCGGTTGGTACTACACCCGCCATATCAGTTGATGAGAACCAGATGACAACATTTGGAAAAGCGGCCATTCCAGCAACTCTAACAGACACCTCAAATACAGGAAGTGTTACTTTAGACTTTAATGCTTACCAAAATTTCATTCTGACGTTTACTGGTAATGTTACTCTAGCAAATCCTAGCACCGAATCAGTGGGTCAATCTGGAGTCATTGTTATTATACAGGATGGAACAGGTAGCCGAACATTAACCTTGGGAACAGACTATGAAACACCTGCTGGTGGAGGTTTAACTATCTCTACGACAGCAAGTGCGGTAGATGTTCTTCCTTATTTTGTAAAGGCTTCTGGTTCAATACAACTTGGAGCACCACAACTGGCGTTTGCATAATGGTATTTTCTAATAATCAATGGTTCACCGCACCTTCTTCTGATGATGTAGTATCAATTAGTAACTCTGCTTTATTTAAAGATGGAAGTTCGCAATCTCTAAATCGGACATTTGATTCAGGTGGGAATCGCAAAACTTGGACTTGTTCCCTATGGGCGTATAGAGGAACAAGAGGTGGCGACAACAGCCTTTTCACTGGTTATGGAAACGGGTCACAAGCCGCTGGTTTTTATTTTTCAAATGATAGTGGCACGGCTGACCGACTTGAGTTCTGGAATAATTATTCTGGTGGTTGGACAACATATTTTAAGACAAGTGCTTTATTTAGAGATATTGGGTGGTATCATATAGTCGTAGTCTTTGATTCAACAGATCCTATAGAAACAGATAGAATGAGACTATATGTTAACGGTGTACGTTTCACTTCTTTTAGCGCAGTAGATTGGCCAGCCCAAGATGAAGATGGTTTTATAAATCAAGCTCAAATACATAGCATAGGATCGCTCACAAATGGTGCTTATTGGTATGATGGTTATATAGCTGAAACTGTTTTTATCAATGGCAGTGCGCTTGGACCTACTAGTTTTGGAGCTTATGATTCAACTGGTTTATATTGGACACCTTTATCTCCTGACACTATTAAAGAATTAACATTTGGTACTAATGGTTTTTATTTAGATAACGCTACAAATGCTCAGACGGATGCTTCTGGTGAAGGAAATAACTTTACAAATGCGAATACTGTTACAACAAATGTTCACACTCCAACAAATATGTATGCACTATTAAATCCATTAATGTCTGGGTCAACGGGAACATTTAGTGAGGGAAATAGAAGAGCAACACTCCCTGCAGTTAATACAAATGTTTGCTCAACTTTACCTGTTGGTGGTGCTGGTGTAAGTGGTAAGTGGTACTGTGAATTTCAATTTAACACTATTGTTGGATATGCTGTGGTCGGTGTTGGAATTATGGACTCAGCAAGTTGGTTAGTAGATGGTGCTATATATTACAGTTCTACACCAGCGTTTAGTGAAAATGGAACTCTTTTTACTCAGGGAACTACAAGTGGCTCTTCTATAACTGTAAGTGCTTCTACAACTTATGGCCTAATGTGGGACGGAGACAGTTCAATTTTAAAGATAACAGACGGAACGGATACTTGGCAATGTGCTTATACAGTTAATGATACCTCAATACCAATAGGCTTTATTTTTGCAGTAAGTAGTGGTTCTGGGGCAGGGGATGTCAGCGTCAATTTTGGCTCTCCACCTTTTTCAATATCATCTGGCAATGCAGATGCTAATGGCTATGGAGACTTTGAGTTTGCAGTTCCTAGCGGGTATCTAGCTTTAAATACAGCTAACATAGCATCTAGAACAACTCGTACAGCATCAGATGTAACTAAATATTTCCAGACCGTCCTCTATGAAGGCAATGGTGTTGGTCAAAGAGTTGGAGATTTTCAACCATTTACGGATACTTTTACTGTAGCTAAAGGTGCTTTGGTTCCAGCTACAGGAGGTTTAAGTAGAACATTTGATGAAGCAGGTAATAGACAAATATTTAGTCTATCTACATGGTTTAAAATTGGACAAACTGGAGAGCAAGAAGCCAGTGTTGGAGTTACACTGTTTGGTACAAAAAATGGTTCATCTAACAGTGAGTCAACATGGTTTATTGTTAAGCTGAATACGTCCAACCAGCTAGTAGTCAGTATCTGGAATGACCTTATTACAACTAGAACTTTTGAAGATACTAGTCAGTGGTATCATCTATTAGT
>Ga0080013_1000458_pt1 | contig 57766 bp, 60 predicted proteins | sample ETNvirenome_6_85_FD_69236 | JGI IMG/M metagenome (GOLD analysis project Ga0080013, IMG submission 69236) | Marine viral communities from the Pacific Ocean - ETNP_6_85 (SPADES assembly) (version 2) | ecosystem: Environmental > Aquatic > Marine > Oceanic | place: Pacific Ocean | collected 2013-06-19 | reverse complement strand
CCGCGGGCGAGATGTCGTCATCGTCGACTTCTCGTGGAAGCGCGGACCGCTGCTGGCTGTGGCCGATGCGTCGGCCTCGATTCAGGTGCTCGATCACCACAAGACGGCGCAGGTCGAACTGGATGGGCTGGACTTCTGCGTGTTCGATATGGAACGCAGCGGCGCCGGGCTGGCGTGGGACGAGCTTGTCGGCGGCGAACGCCCGCGCCTCATCGACTACGTCGAGGACCGCGACTTGTGGCGCTTCTCGCTGCCAAACTGCCGCGAAGTCCACGCTGCGTGCAATAGCTACCCGTTGACCCTCGAACAACGGGCCATTCTCATGGGTCGAGACATCGAAGGCCTGGTCACTGAAGGCCGGGCGATTCTCAGGTACCACGACAGGTTGGTGGAAAGCGCTGCGCAGTGGGCGCAGCGGGAGACGATCGCAGGGTTCGACGTCCCGTCGATCCAGTGTCCCAACATTGAGCTGGTCTCCGACCTTGGCCACAGGCTGGCGAAGGGCGAGGCGTTCGCCGCGATCTGGGTCGTCAAAGAGGATGGGTCTGTCGCCTATTCGCTGCGGTCATCCGACGACGGCGAAGACGTGGGGGCTATCGCTGCGAGCTTCGGCGGCGGCGGTCACCGAGGCGCGGCCGGCTTCACAAGGTCAGCGTGACGGTTATGCCCCACACAACCGTCGAGGAGGGCGAAACATGACGGGTCCCTGCCTGTGCGGCGACACCTACTGCCCGAGCTGTGGCGGCGCCGATCCGGCTTATGAGTTGGTGTGCGAGTGGCTGGATGAGGCGATGGACTGGCCTGCTTGCGTGGATGGCGAGTTCATGACCGAGCACGTCGCCCAACAACTGGGCCAGCACGCCGAGGTCGCCTCGGCGGTGGAGGCCGCCGCGCGGGACTGGGCTCGCCGCCCGGCCCGGACAACGGTAATCGACGGGACAACCGAACCTGCGGGAGGTGACTCGTGAACGTACATCAAATTGTCGAGGCGCACCTCAAGCGCGAGGGCTACGACGGGCTCGTCGAGGTGGACTGCGAGTGCGCCTGCCGCCTCGATGACCTCGGGCCGTGCGATGGGCTCAAAGACGATTGCCGGGCCGGCTACATGGTGACGCCGGATGATGCCGAATGGGCCGATCACGAGGTCGAGGCCGAGTGGGACTTCGTGATCGTCCCTGGACGGCGCGCGGCTATCGACGGGACAACCGAGGGCGACGCCGAATGAGCGCGCACGTCATCGGCCTCTCGGGCGGCAAGGACAGCACCGCACTGGCCCTCCGGCTCGCCGAAGTCGAGCCCCGGGACGACTACGTGTACCTGTGCACGCCGACCGGCGACGAGCTGCCCGTGATGGAAGCGCACTGGACGAAGCTCGAGGGCATCCTCGGCAAGCCGATCGTGCGGCTGCGCAACCGGACGCTGGACGCGTGGATCGACCACTTCGACGCGCTGCCGAACTGGCGGCAGCGTTGGTGCACCAGGCTGCTGAAGATCGAGCCGACGCTAGCCTACTTGTCGAAGCTCGAAGACCCGATCCTGTACGTCGGGCTTCGCGCCGACGAAGAGGCTCGCCAGGACATCTACAGCGAGCAGGTCACCACGCGCTTCCCGCTACGTGAGTGGGACTGGGGCCTCGAAGACGTGGTCGGCTACCTGAAGGACAAGGGGATCAAGATCCCGGAGCGGACGGACTGCGCCCGCTGCTACGGCCAGCGCCTCTCCGACTGGTACAAGCTGTGGGTCCGGCACCCCGAGCTCTACGAGGACGCGGTGCAGCAGGAAGAGCGCATCGGCGCCACGTTCCGGTCACCGCGAAGGGACACGTGGCCGGCGCAGCTCGTCCAGCTCCGCCGCCGCTTCGCCGACGGCGACACGCCGCGCGGCATCCCGAAGGACGGCATACTGCCAGACGAGGAAGAGGAAGACGCCGCCGACTCCTGCCGGGTGTGCCGCCTGTGAAGCCGCGCTTTACTCGTCCGCGAGGTCGAAGCGGTCCTGGCGGATGACGTACACGCGGTTCCGGAACTTGCCGAACTTGCGGACGGGGGACAGGCGCGCGGCCGTGCCCTTGTCGCCGATACGGAGCACACCCTCGCGGCGCATGTCGACCCAGACGCGGCTCGGCGGCAAGCCCTCCTTCCGCAGGAGCTTGTTCGCTTCGGTGCCGACAAGCCAGAGCTCGTCGGCGTTGGGCCCGGCGCTCTCGATGCCGAACAGCTCTTGGTAGGTCTTCTGATAAATCACGCTGCGCCCGGCGTCGTTGCCCGCGTCGATCCAGCGCTTGCGGTTGGCTTCGCGATGGTCGCGGAAGAGCTGGAGCGCCCGCTCGACCACGGTCATCTGCTCTTCTTGGTCGGCCGCGATGAGCTGCGCGACGTGGATTGCATCAGCGATAGCGCCGTGCAGCGCCTGGTCGCGGGTCGCGCCGAAGAACCACTGCGCCGCGAGCATCTGCGCAAGCGCGATTGCAGCGAGCGCCGAGCTGCGGCTGCGGAGCCCCTCGGTGTTCTTGTTGATCTTGTCGCGGATGGCCCGGTGCCGCTCACAGAGCAGATGAACAGCGCGCGGGTCACGGACGAGGTCGCGCAGGTGCTCGATGAAGCGGAAGCCGCCCCAGCCGTGATGATGCCCCTCCATCCACTGGTGAATGGCTTCGGCCGACGCGCTGTCGAGCGCGGGCGCGTTGAGCTGGAGCACGCGGTTGGACTGGCCGCCGAGGTCGATGCGGCCGTTGCCGATGATCGGCTCCTCACCGGTCATGCGGATGACGGCGCGCCAGCTGTCGATCTCACTGTGCAGGCCGCCGGCCTTCATCGCGCGGCCGCGACCCTTCTCCAGGCACAGCGCGTAGATGACCTGCGCGTGGTCGTCGTTGGTGCTGGCTTGCAGCTCGTCGAACGCGACCGTGAGATCGTCAGAGTACTTGAAGATCTCGGTGAAGCTCTTGTCGGTTCGGTTGAACGTCGCGGTCAGCGTGTGCGGGTCGCCCCACGCGCTCATCGCGAACTTCATCAGCGCCGTCTTGCCGGAGCCGCTGTCACCCCAGTGGTGGATGATGAAGGTGCGGTGCTTGATGAAGCGGAGCAGTGGTGCAGCGAAGGTCGAGAAGCAGAGCCAGCGGGGGATTGGTCCGGCGCTCACGACGTCGCGGAACTTGGCGAACCACGCATCCTCGAGGCCGGACAGGCTGTAGCCCTTCGAGTGTCCACCGTCCGCTCTTGGGTCGGGCTCGACGCCCGTCCCGGCCGGGCCGATCCACGACCGCCCCAACAGCCAGCCCCAACCTTTCCGGCCGAGACCGTCGTCCAGGTCCACTTCATAGGCGCCGGATCGTGTCCCCATCTGGACGCGCGGCAGCGCTGGCGCGTTCTCGTGCAGCGCTTTGTCGAGATACTCCTCGACGATCTGGGCGTTTCCCGTCCGTACAGGCAGGCCGAGGTTGGCCAGCGCCACGATCTGTCGCCGGTCGCTCATCTGTGCGCGCGTCACCCACTCGAGGCGCGGACTCGAACCGAACGCGTCGAAGAACGCGAGCTGAACAAGCTCGTCTTCGGTGTCGACGGTCTGGCCGAACTGGCGGATCCACAGCGGTCGCCGCGTGACGATGCGCAGGCCGCGACGGCGCGCGCTCGTGGGCGTAGTGCTCAGGCTGGGCTCGCGGCGGCGCTCTTCTTCGTCGTCGGGCGCCTCCTCGATCTTGTACGTGCCGTCGCCCCAGATTTCATATCCGTACGGAACGCGGAAGTCGCCCAGGGTTTGGCGGCCCGAGGGCTCACGTGGTACAGGCTCTGCCCCTCCTTCGATGACTGAGAACGGAGCGGACGCATTGACCTCTGGCACGCTGGTGAGCCTGACCCAAGCCATCCCCAACGTCAACGCACAAAAGACAGGCCGAGAGCGCCGGCAGATTTACACGTAAAAAAGTGGGTGCGGGGGGCTTGACCTCCAGATCGGCTTAGGCGAATCTCCCATTCCCGTGCGGAACCGAGCAGTACCTGTCGTGCGCGGCGTGAAGCGGCGCTTCGACAAGAAGTGGCGCGAGGCGTCGCTTCAAGAGACCCCCGAGGCCGTTCGGCACCTCGGCCTGTGTTGGGTCTGGACCGGCGCCAAGAGCGGACCCTACGGGACGATGCGCATCCAGGGGAGCAACTACCCCGTGCACCGGATCAGCGTGGCGATCTACCACGACGACTGGACCGACCCGGACCTGGTCGTCGACCACCTCTGCATGAACAAGCTCTGCGTCGCGCCGCACCACCTCGAGCCCGTCACCTACGTCGTCAACGCGCAGCGCTACCTCGTGCGCCCGGACGACCCCGGCACCCGCGTGCTGACGACCGCCCGCGCGCTGCAACTGCAACTCGACTTGCGCAAGGCGAAAGAGGCCGACGTCGCGCCTGACTACGAAGCGCTCGGCGAGAAGTACGGTGTCACCGGCAAGCACATCCGCAAGATCGAGCTGGAGCGCTACTGGGAGCACGCCGAGACCGAGGATGACGCTGTGCCAGACATCCGGCAGATGCGCTACGACGTGCTCCGCTATGTTAACGACCCGGACTACGGGACAGGTCCCGTGGTCAACAGTTGTGACGGGCCAGCCAGCGACCTTGGGCAGCTCGAGCCCGAATGGAACACACGTACCGACGACGAGATCGTCAACGAGCTGATGCGGCGCTGGGCGTCTGGCGAGGCACCAATACCGTGACGCTCTCGCCGCAAGAGATCATGCCGTCCATGGGCCGCCGCGGCGAACGCCCGTGCTTCATCAGCGCGGACGCCTACGGCCCGCTGGCCGACGAGATCCTCGCCATCCCCGGCGTGCAACGCGCCACTGGCGGATTCAACTGCACGTGGGACATCGCGTGGGCCGTCGCCGCGCTGGCCGGCGTGCCAGCTCCGCAACTCCCCTTGCAAGACGAAGCAAGCCGGGTTGCGGCTGTCATGCAGATGCCGGGACTCGCGCGCTATCGCGAGCTCGGCTTCGCGCAGAAGCTCCGGGGCTACCAGAAGGAGGACGCGCTCCAGCTCGCGCTGTGGCACTGGGGCTTCCTGGCCGAGCCTATGAGGTCGGGGAAGACGCCGATCACGCTCGCCGCGGCCGAGCTGGTCGGCGCCGAGAAGATCCTGTGCGTCGTGCCCGCACTCCCGAAGCTCGGCTGGGCCGAAGAGATCGCGGCGTGGTGTGACGAAGAGGCCGTCATCCTCTACGGCCGCGCCGGCAAAGTCGCGCGCGTGTTCTGCAAGCAGTGTGCGGGTCGCGGCTTCCACGCCGAAGACGGCTCGCAGTGCGACGCGTGCAAGCTCCTCAATGGGCAGAGCAACGGGCTCAGGCTCATCGACGCCGGCCACGGCACGTGCACGAAGCACGACACGACCTGCCCCGCCTGCGCCAAAGAGCTACACGAGACGATCGACCGGGCGCGCTACGTCATCGTGAACTACGAGCTGATCGTCGCGCAGCAGGCCAAGGACGCCGCTGGCGTGAAGTACATCCGTCCGGACCTGCTGGGCTGGGTGCCGCACCTCGCGCGCTATCACTTCGACCTGGTCATCGCGGACGAAGCGCACATGCTCCGCGGGCGCAACACCGACGAGACGAAGAAGGGCCAGACCCGGCGCGAGAAGTTCAACGCGCTCGCCGAGACGATCGACCGTTGCTGGCTCGTGGGCGGCACGCCGCAGTTCTCGTACGTCCGGGACTGGTGGGGCCAGCTCGACGCGGCGTCGTGTGGTGCGGCGACTTCGTGGAGCGATGACCGCCTCTTCTTCGATTTCGACAGGCGCTACTGCAACGGCGACATGGGGGAGTACGGCTGGGAGAACAGCGGTTCGTCGCAGTACGCCGAGACCGAGCTGCACCAGCGCATCCAGCACTTCGCGATCATGCGTCCGCGCTCGGAGATCCTGCCTGACCTGCCGAAGAAGCAACGCCAGGTGCTGCGCATCGAGGCCGACGTAGCCATGACGGCCGTACGCCGCATCCTCCGCGGGAAGCTGGACATCGGCGACAAGACCAAGAAGCTGATGGCGCAGACCGCCAAGGTGAAGCTGCCGCACGTCCTCGAGAACACGACGCCCGAGCTGATCGAGGGCCTGAAGATCATGGTCGTGTGCTTCAACCCCGACTCGGCCGAGCTCTACGCGGACGCGTTCAAGAAGCAGTGCAAGAAGCGCGAGTACAAGCGGCGCCTCGCCGACGTCCGCTGCCAGGTTTGGTGTGCGCACGGCGAGGTGTCCATCGACGCGCGCAGGAAGATGGGGCGGGCGTTCCGGGAGCATCAGGGCGCTGGCGTCTTCGTGATGACCATCGGCGCCTTCCAGGTCGGCGTATCGCTCCGCGGCGCGGTCACCGAGCACTGGATCGACATGCACCACGACCCGTCCGCGATGCTGCAGGCCGAAGACCGCCCGTACGAGCCCGACCCCAAGACCGGCAAGTACGACGAGCGCGGCCTGTCGCTGGTGTACTACGTCGTCAAAGGCACGATCGATGAGCACCGCGAAGCTCGGTTCTTGCCGAAGGTCGACGCGCTCGCGCGCGTCACCGACGAAGAGGGCGCCGTCCAGCTCCGCGCGACCATGACCAAGGAAGAGGTCAAGGAGTCGTTGGCCGAGACGCTGGAGCGCCTGGCTGGCCACATCGGAGAGGACTGGGAGGACGCAGCGTGACGTATCCCAAGCACTGCAGCGCTTCGTACACGCCGTCGTACCTCGGCGACTGTGACTACGGCACGGCCGAGGAGCCATGCTGGGGCGCTGTCGAGATCGTCGACTACTACCAGTATGACACCTGCTGCGGCGTTCCGGTGATCGCTTGCGCCGGCCACGTCGGGACGCACCTCAACGAGCCGTACGTCCCCGAGGAGGACGCATCGTGACTGTGGTGCAGCGAGTCATGGAGCGCGACGGCGCCCGTGCCTGGCGAGGTGCGACGGCACCAGAGGTTCGAGTCCTCCGCTGCGCCCACCTTCTTGACGGCGCTGTCCGTACGGGGGAAAACGGAGGGCACCGTGCTCGACTCATCACTAGGCGCGTCGCCGTCCAAGCTCTCGGCGCGCCCCTCGACCTCGGGCGTCTCGGGCAGCTCAGCCCGCGGCTCGCACCGACTCGCGGCCGTGCTGACCTGCGAGCGCCTCTGGGCGCTCCGCTACCACATGTACATCCGCCCCAAGGCGCAGAAGTCGTACCAGCTCCTGGGAACGCTGGTGCACACGATCCTCGCCTACTGGTTCGCCGAGAAGGTCGACGTCACGCCGGACTGGTACGTGGAGAAGCCGGACGTCGAGACGGCGCTGCTCGAGGACGGCAAGGGCTACCCGGACCTCATTCGCCAGGCGAAGGAGATCGGGGAGTGGTGCAAACGCCGGTACGCGGCCGAGCACTGGCACCCGCTGTACGTCGAGGAGGAGTTCCGGTCGACGCTGGGACGCATCGTCGGCGACGCGTGCCCACCGGATCTGCGCGACGAGGTCATCACCTGCCGCAACGACCTGGTGGTCGTGTGGAACGGCGAGGCGTGGATCGTCGACCACAAGACGCAGCGCGGTGCGAACAGCGGGCGCTTGGCCAAGTGGAAGGAGGACGGCGACTTCGGCTTGTCCTTCCAGGTGTTTCAGAACCTGCACATCTGCCGGAACCAGGACGAGCTGCCCATCAAGTATCCGCTCCGCGGCTTCGCGATCAACCGCATCAAGCGGACGCTGCCGTACGACGGCGACCGACACGCACTACGGCCGCCCGAGTTGGCGTACAACGACAGCAAGCTGATGATGGTCGAAGCCGTGCGCCGCGAGGCCGCCGTGACCAAGAAGATCGAAGCCGGCGGCAAGCCGACACCGAACTACGCGGCGTGCGAAGGCCGCTACGGCAAGTGCGACTATTTCAACGTGTGCGCGGCGCGGTCCAAAGATCAGCAGGCCCGTGTGCTCGCCGGCGAGTTCTCCGCGCCGGAGCTCGTACAACTTCCGACCCAAGCCTAACCGCGCCGACGCGCTGGAGCCCGTGCCTGTGAATAGCATCCTGAAGGACGAGATCGGTCTGACGCTGACCGACACCACCGGAATGATGACCGAGTGGCCATTCATCATCGTCACCGCCGACCCTGGTTGGGGCAAGTCAACCCTGCTTGCGCGGAGCTTCGGCGGCCAGGTCGACAAGCCGGGCGCGCTGTTCCTGCTCACCAACAAGCAGGTGCTGCGGCCGTACGCCTCGTGGTGTCGAGAGAACCCCGAAGAGGTGCTCGGGCTCAACATGCGGACCGTGTTCGCGTGGAACCCAGCATGGACGCCCGCGGCCGCCAAGGACAAGAGCATCCTCGACCTGCCGCCGTTCCTCGACGGCTTGGCCGGCGTCAAGGTCGTGCAGCGTCCCTACGCCAAGGGCGGCGTGGCCATCAAGGTCATCCCGAAGTTGAAGCCGGCCGATGTCGGCTCCCGCGCGCCCAACCTCGAGTTGGCCTATCGCATCGTGAACGCGTACAGCGCCGGCGCCGCTAAGGGTGTCGTGCCGTACTCCGGCTTGGTCTGGGACGAAGGCACCGAGTTCTTCCGCCGATGGGCTGGCGAGATCGAAGACGTCGAGGATTGGGTCGCCAACGTCGGCGCGATCAAGACGAGCCTCGCTGACCTACGCAAGTCCGGCTTCGCCCGGCGCGTCGGCATGAACGAGTTCGTCGACTGGTTCACCAACGTCCCGCGCTCACTGGAGTGCTTCATGGCGTTGGTCTGCCACCGCGCGGACCCGGCGTACTTCGGCCAGGCGAAGACCGATCCACCGCAGCGCATGGGCGAGCTCAAGTATCGCGGCGGACCCCAGCTCACGACGGGACCGTTGCGCACCGCCGTCAGCGCGATCGCCGACGCCGTACTCGAGGGCGTGATCGACAACCTCGGTAACCGCAAGCTGATGACCAAGCTCACCGAGACGCACTTCCGGAAGTTCCGGGACTTCGGCGTCGGTGAGTCCATCGCGATCGACCAATTCCATTGGGCGCTGTACCGAGCTGGTTACAGCGTCCCCCGACCACTGGGCGAGATGCCGGACCTCACTGTCGCTGCGAGCGGCAGTAGCCCGGCCGCGCTCTTGTAGGCCGCGCGCACCCTGGGGGCAGGGGGGAGCACCGCGCGGCAAGACAACCTGCCCGACCGAAGCTAGCTAGCAAAAGGAATCAAGGACAACATGGCAGACACACTTCCCCCTCTCGACTTCTCTGGTGCCGGCGCGTGGGAGCGCCCGCAAGGTGGCCAGTCCTCGCAGCTGCTGTCGCACGACGGTGACTTCGAGGTGACCATCGCGGACGCCGTCGCCGGCAAGAGCAAGAGCAGCGAGAACTACCAGGTGATCTTCACGCTGGTCGTGAGCGACGACGACAACAAGGGCAAGAAGCTCGTCACGTACGTGCCGTACACCGGCATGGCGAAGAGCGACCCGCCCCGTCCCAACGCGCATCGGCTCTTCGAGGTTCTGGACTCGACCGGCACCACCAAGGAGAAGCGCGAGAAGCTCGAGGCCGTGGGCAAGATGCCCATCGAGCAGATCTGCGAGACCCTCAAGGGCCGCACCTGCTACGTCACCGCGCGTGCGGAGCTGTACGACAAGACGGGCAACTGGTCGTCGAAGGCGGGCTTCTTCTTGAGCAAGGAGCGCTACGAGGCGAACAAGGCGATCAACGCGCACCGCACCGCACTGCCGCCCGAGGCGGCGGCGTGGGCGGCGCAGCGTGGTGGTGGCTCTGCCGCGGCCGTCGCGGCTCCGGCCGCTGGCACCAACGGCGCGGCGGCGCACGTCGCAGCGGCGGCAGCGCCCGCAGCGTCGCAGGCCGCGACCGACCTGCTGTAGCAGCACGCGAAGGCTCGTCAGAAGACGGGTAGCCCGCCGGCCCTACCCTCCCTCATGCCCGTGGGAGAAGCGTGCATGCGCACGCGTGGCCGGCACATTCGACCATGGCTGACCTGCGCATCTTCGACGACGGACCCATCGTTCGGCCCTACAGCGCCGAGGAAGCGCACGCCGGCGCCATCGCACGCGGCGCGCGCTGCACGGAGTGCCCGCTCTTCGGGTGCCACCGCGGTCCGGTGCTCGGCGAGATTCGACGCGACTCCCAGCTCATCGCCATCGGCGAGGCGCCAGGCAAGCATGAGGTCGCGCAGGGTCGCCCGTTCGTCGGCCGCTCTGGCGCAGACCTCGCTGAAGGACTCGCGCGTGGTGGCCTGACCCGCGACCACACCTCGATCACCAACACGCTGCTGTGTCAGCCGCCCGAAGGGCTCAAGAGCTACATCGAGCGTCTCGGCCGCGAAGAGAAGCGCAAGCTGGCGGCGCTGAAGGCCGGGCCTGTCATCGTCGGCAACCGGACGCTGTCAAAGAAGGAAGCGCTCGCCACGTACCGGCCCAAGCCGACGCCGCTCGACTGCTGCCGGCCGCGACTGGACCTCGACATCGAGGAGGCGAACGCGTCGACCATCCTCGCCGTCGGTGGCTACGCGCTGCGCATGACCGCCGAGCGCTACGGCCTGCACTACGGCAAAGCCAAGGACAAGCGCGGCGTCCCGACGGTCGCCACGATCAAGAACCAACACGGCAGCCCCATCGACCTGCGCGAGAAGCACGGCGTCATCATCGCGCCCACGCTGCACCCCGCGTTCGCCATGCGCGGCAACCGCGCGTTCAAGCACGTCATCCTCGACGACATCGCCAAGGCGGCGCGCATCGCCGCGCGCGGCAACAAGATCGACTGGGAGCGTCCGCAGTACAGCATCTTCCCGGACATCGACACGATCGAGCGCGCCGTGGATTGGATGATCGCGCACAAGGAAGACCGCGAGTGCCGCGTGGTCGAGGACATCGAGACCGACTCGGCGAACACGCAGACCGCGCGGATCCGCTGCGTGGGCATGTACATGCTGACGCCCGAGGTGAACCCGATCACCAACGACCACGAGCTCGTCATCGTCGTGCCGTTCCTGTGGCGTGATGGCCGGCCGTATTGGGTACGGTCGTCTCATTACCAGCGCGCCGTCGCTGCCGTCCGTCGCGTCAATCAGCATTGCCGCATCGTCGGCCACAACTTCATGGGGTTCGACGTCCCGGTGCTCCACCGGCACGACATGTTCCCCGACCGCGGCAAGATCTGCTTCGACACGATGCTCGCGCATCACGACACGATGGAGAACGACCTGCCGCACGACCTCGGCTTCTGCATGCGGCGCAAGTTCGAGGCGCCGATGCACAAGCACGACGTCGACCACAAGGCGGCCGACAACGTCGACGAGGACTTCGACCTGCACTTCTACTGCGGGGACGACGTGCTCGTGACCGGGCGCTTGTGGCCACTGCTCCGCGACGACGTGCTCGCGTGCGGCACCAAGCAGCAGTTCATGGTCGACTCGCGCCTTGCGCCCGTCGCGTCGCAGATGGGCGACCTCGGCCTGGTCGTCGACGAGCGCCGTCGCGGTGAGCTGAGCCTGACGTTCAACCGGCTCTGCCGTGACCTGACCAAGAAGTTCCAAGACACGGCGGGCAAGCCGATCAACCCCAACTCGCCGCAGCAGGTCGGGACGTGGCTCTTCGACGACCTGTCCTACTCGCCAGTGATGACGCCGCAGGGTCACGAGTGGGAAGAGGGCGACGACATCTCGGTGTCGACGCCCGCGCTGCTGCAGCTGCTCGACCAGGGCGTCGCCGCCAACGTCGAGAAGGCCATCGACGCGCTCATCGAGTTCCGGAGCTGTGACAAGCTCCGCGGCTCGTACATCGACAACGCCAAGGTCCGGAACGTCAAGGACCTGGCCGGCAACGGCTACGCCGATGCCGTGATGCTCGACGGCGAGACGATCCTCAGTCGACGCCCTGCGCTCTCGCTGCTCAACGTCACGTGGAAGATCCACGTCGTGCCGTCCGGCCGCTGGGCCAGCTCACCCAACGCGCAGAACTGGCCCGCGCGCGCCTTCGCGCCCTACATCTACGACGAGGCGGGGCAGGGCTGGGTGCAGGACCCGAAGACCGGACTGCCGCTGCGGGGCGTCCCGACGAACCTGCGCGAGCTGGTCGTGGCGCCCCCAGGGCACGTCATCGTCGGCAGTGACCTCGCACAGATCGAGCAGCGGCTCTACGCGCTCTTCGCCCGCGATCAGTTCCTGCTCCGGGCATTCGGCGGCAAGGACCGCGACGGCGTCCCGATGGACCCGCACTTGCTGAACGCCGCGACGCTGTTTTGCGAAGCCGCCAACCCGACCGACGCCGACATCATGGACACGTACCACGTCCTGAAGAAGCTCCCGAAGGGCAAGAAGAAGTACGTGCGCACGGTGGCCAAGCGCGTGCAGTACCTCGAGGCGTACGGCGGCGAAGAGGACAAGCTGTTCCAGACCATGTTCAGCGAGCGCGACAAGGCGACCGGCGCCCGCACGTTCCCGACGATCCAACCGGCCGACGCGGAGCGCTGGCACAAGCGCTGGCACCAGCTCCACCCCGAGACGAAGATCTGGCAGCACACGATCGCGTCGGCGGTCCGCGAGTTCGGCTACGTCGCGGACCGCATCCACCTGCGCAAGCGCTTCTTCCCCGGCGGACCTAGCAAGAAGAACGCACCGCCGAATCACACGATCCAGGGCACGGCCGCGGCGCTCATGAACGACGCGATCTTGAAGGTCGCCGACCAGATCCCGTTCGGGAAGTGGTCGCGGTGGACCGGTCTATGCCTGCAGGTCCACGACTACCTCGGCGTCTACGTCCCGGAGTCACGCGCCGACGAAGCAAAGGCCATCATCGAGGACGCCATGTACGCGGAGCTGGACGGGCTGCCCCTGCCCGGCGACGAGGTCCTCGCGACCAAAACTTGGGCAGAGCAAGGCTGACGAGAGATGCCAATCACTGACATCGGATGGGCCGTACGGCAGATGCGCGACGGCAAGAAGGTCACCCGCCCCGGATGGAACGGCAAGGGGATGTACCTGGAGTTGCAGGTGCCTGACGCCCACTCGAAGATGACGCTGCCGTACGTCTACATGTACACGGCGCAGGCCGACTTGGTGCCGTGGCTCTGTTCGCAGGCCGACCTGCTCGCGACTGATTGGATGGAGGTCGACTGAGATGACGATCCCACTTGGCCGCCCCACGACCTTCGAAGCCACCGCGCAGGCCACGCGCTGGCGGGTCCCTGACCTCATGCTGGGAACCGTGACGGTCGACGACCTCGACGATGCGTTCGCCGTTGCCCACGCGCGGCTTCGCGCCTGGCGCGCGGCGCATGTCAACATCAGCGAGCGCTACGCCACGGCGGTCCAGCTCGTCCCGGCCGAGGTGCTGCAGTGAGTTATCGGCATCTGCAGGAGCACGAGATGGCGCGCATCGTCGAGCTGCTCGCGGGCAACCGGTCGTACCGCGAGATCGGCGAGGATCTCGGCCGCGATCGGCAGACGATCGTGAACTGGGCGCGCAAGCACGGGCACCGAAGCGCGGCACGTTCCGGCAAACGCTCGGCGCTCGACGTCGCGCACGTTCGAGACCTGCGCGCGTCCGGGCTCTCCTGGCGCGTGCTGGCCGACGTGTTCGGCTACTCACCGGCACACCTGCACGAGCAGGTCAGGAGCGCCCGAACATGAAGCGCGTCATCATCGAGTCACCGTACGCCGGCGACGTGGAGCGGAACCTGACGTACCTGCGGCGGTGCATGAGCGACTGCCTGAAGCGCAACGAGGCGCCGTTCGCGAGTCACGGGCTGTACACGCAGCCAGGCGTGCTCGACGACGCTGATCCCGTCGAGCGCGAGCTTGGTATCCACGCCGGATTCGCGTGGCAGAACGTCGCGCACGTCATCGCCGTGTACACCGACTACGGCATCAGCGGCGGCATGCAGTACGGCATCGACCACGCTGTCGGTTCCGGCTGCACCATCGAATACCGAACGATCGGAGAGAACTAATGGGACACTACCTCGACATCACCCTCGACTTCCGCCTGAAGGCGGACACGCCCGACGAGATCATCGCGGTCGTCAACTTCATGGCGGACCCAGGTGCTGACCCAGCGGCGCAGGCTGACTTGCAAATCCCGGAGCACGCGCTGTTCACCGACTTCATGGAGCACTGGACCACACTGCTGTGCTCCGGCGTCGATAGCTCCGAGGCGAGCACGGACGAGGAGGGCCGACGGCACTACGAGCTGGACTCGTCGATCAAGATGCGGGGCGACGAAGCGGAAGCGGCCGAGGTGCTCATCGACTGGCTTACGCCGTATGTCGATGAGTCGTGCTCGTACGCCGAGGTCTGGAACGAGTTCGGCGCCATGGCGTACGACGACGTCGCTGGCGAGGACTACGTCGCGCCGACGTACTGGGCCGGCGTTCCGCCAGCACTCGTCGAGCAGCGCGCCCGTGATAACCGCAGGCCCGGCGCCACGCCGCTGCCCGAGGTCGAGGCCGAGCCGACGCAGCTCGACAAGTACGAGGAGGGCGCGTTCGTGTTCCTGCGCTCGGACGAGGGCAGCATCGGTGAGGGCGTCGTCATCGAGGACCAGGGCGAGCTCATCCTCGTGAAGTTCGCCGAGCAGCTCGAAGCCGAGAACGCCACGCAGGCCACGTACGAGGCGGCGAAGGCCGCGTACGAAGCAGAGGCCCCGCACGACCTAGCGCACGTGCCGCCCGAAGCGCCGGTCCTGTCCACACCGCTTGTCGTCAACCGGCACCAGGTCGCGCTGACGTTGGAGGGGCTGACCGCGTCCGAGCCGCCGCTGCAGGGCCTCGAGCTGCAGGAGATCTTGCAGATGGCGACGAACGTCGTCGCGACCGAGGCGACGCGGATCATGGGCGCCGTCGAGAAGCATGCGCGGGACCGTTGGGGTGCGGGCAGCGACCGCGAGGGCGCGTTCAAGGCGGCCGCGATCGGCGCGCTCATCGGTAGCGGGCAGGGACAGATCGGGGGCGCCTCGCCCACGACGCTCGGCATCATCGACAGCGTCGCTCGCACCGTCGCCATCGCGTTGTTGCGGCAAGCCGGCCACCAGGTCGCCGCGTCCGAGCTGGAGCGCGTACAGGAGCAGGGACGCATCGAAGCGCGGCTCAACGGCGCGCCGATCAAGGCGCGGGACCCGAACTGATGAAGCTCGGCAAAGGCACAGTGCGGCGCGCGACCAAGAGGGCGCTCCTGGTCCAGCTCGTGGACTACAACAAGCAGCTCTGGATCCCGTTGTCGGTCATCCACGACGACAGCGAGGTCTACGACGACAAGGAGCACGCGACAGGCGAGGTCGTCGTGAAGGCGTGGTGGGCGAAGCAAGGCGGCCTGGGATGAAGTACCCGTACAAGGTAGCTGAGGTGATTGCCGAGATGGATGCACCGGCGCAGGCGCAGATGCTCCTGGCAGCGATGCGCGTCATCGAACGCCTGCAGAAGTCGGTGAACGGCTGCCTTCGGACCAGCAAGATCAAGACGATCGACCGCAAGCTACTGCGCCTGTACATCGACGCCGGCCACGCCGAGATCGTCGACGACTCACGCTTCGGGCACGTCTACCGGCTGGTCTGCACGTGTCCGCTAAACGGCAACGCCGCTTGCGTCGCGCACGCACCATTCGAGCCTGGCGATGGCTGACCCGTTCGTCTACTACATTGGGCGCAAGAGCGCGCTCACCGCCTCGATCCTCGAACGGTTCCCGGCCGACTTCTCGTGCTACGTCGAGCCGATGTGCGGCAGCGCGTCGGTCTTCTTCGCCGCGCAAGCAGCCGGGCTCCTCGACGGCAAGAGCGCCGTCATCGCGGACGCGAACCCCGAGCTCGTGAGCCTCCTCGTCGCCGTGCAGCAAGACCCGCTGTCTGTCTTCGAGGCGGCGCAGACTTACGACACGATGCTCAAGGAGGCGAAGGACGCCAAGGCGACGTACTTCAAGCTCCGCGAGCTGTTCAACGGCCCGCGACGGAGCAACGCCGGCCTGCAGCTCGTGCTGCGCCAGGTGCTGTTGAACAGCACCTGGCGCGTGAACAAGTCCGGCCAGATGAACGTGCCGCCGCGCCCGACCAAGCAGCTCCGCAAGCTGAACCTGCCGAGCCTCGAGCACCTCGAGGCGTGCGCAACCGCGCTTGCAGGCGTCGACATCCAGAACCTCAACTACCGCCAGTTCGACCGTGAGTTCGAGGTCGGCAAAGGCGACGTCGCATACTTCGATCCGCCGTACTGGAGTGAGTCCGGCGGCTTCGTCAGCTACACGGCCGAAGGCTTCACGGCCGACGACCAAACAGACCTCATCAAGCAGTGCGCCCGCTGGACCGAAGCGGGTGCGCATGTCATCTATTCCAACGCTGACGAGCCGACCGTCGCGCAGTGGCTGTCCGAACACTGGCCCGCCGCTGAAGCTCGTCAACTCACCGTCGACCGCAACGTCGCTGCCGACCCGAAGCATCGGGGACGCACTACGGAGTTGCTCGTCGATGCACTACCAGGAGCCCGTGCCATGGCAACGAGACGAAAGACCGCGAAGACCGAGACGCCCGATCCCACACCCGTCCGCTTCGAGCGGATGAACGCCAACGTGAAGGTGCCGATCACCGCCGAGCTGGGCGCGCTGAACATCTTTGTCGGCGGCAACCGCAAGGGCAAGAGCGCGGGCATCGAGGCGGTGCGCCTCGCGTGGACCGGCAAGCTCCCCGGCTTGGTGCACGGCAAGGACGTCGCCGAGTTCGTCCCGGACGGGGTCAAGCACCTGTCGTCCGAGCTGAGTAACGGCTCGCTCACTGCGGCCTACTCGGCCGAGGCCGGCAAGAAGTTGCCAGGGGCGTCGACGTTCTCGCCAGACCTCGCGGCGCGCGTCGCGGACTACGAGCACGTGCTGCCGTCGGTGACGCTTCGGGACCTACTCAGCAAGAGCGCGGAGAAGGCGCGCGAGTCGATCATGCGCCGCTTCGGCGGGCTCAAGACCATCCCGATCCCCAAGGCGCTCGACGAGGCACAGCGCGACCTGTGGTGCGAGGCCATCGGCGCCGTCGCCGGCGTGCCGTCATTCGCGTCGGCCGATGCGCTGGTCGCTTCGGCCGTCGAGCAGATGCCTGCGGCCGAGATCCTCGCCGGGATGCAGTCCTGGCTCGACCGCGCGCAGCGCGCCGCCAACACCGAAGCGAACGGCAAGGAGCGGGACCTGGAGACCGCACGCGACATCGCGTTCGACCTCGCCGGTGTCGAGCTCCTACCCGAGCTCGAGGCGCAGCGGGACAAGGCGCGGGCGTTCGAGCAGCAAGCGACCAACCGCTCCGCGCTCGCGGCCGCCGAGGCGCAGATGGCCGACGTGGAGCCGCAGGCGCACGCCATCATCGCCGAGCAGGCGGCTGCCGAGAGCGACCTCGCACGGCTCCAAGGCGAGCGTGACGCAGCCACCGCCTCGTCCGAGCAGGTGCTCGCCGCGGCGCGGCAGATGCTCGATGAGGCTGCTGAAGAGCAGGCTCTGTATCAGCGCGGGCTCGACGCCCAGAGTCTGCTGGCGCGCGTGATGCTGCAGCCTGCGCCGCACGAGGTGCCGTGCCCCTTCTGCGCGACGGCCGGTGTCGCATGGCACGCGCGTCTGCAGCAGATCAACGAGATGGTCGCGCTCCGGAAGAACAACGCGGAGGCGTCTGCGTACAACGCGGAGGTGAAGCGGCAGGAGGCGCAGTCGATCGTCGATGCGGGCCAGGCGCTCGTCGCGCAGGCAGAGCAGCGCCTCGCGACGGCGAAGCACGACCGCGCCAAGCTCAAGGTGTCTGCGCAGAGCATCAAAGCGAACATCGACGCGCTGCAAGCCGCGCTCGGTGACGTGGCAGACTATGAGGGCCAGACCAGCGCCGAGATCGAGGCGCAGATCGCCCAGCTCCGGAACGCTGAAGCGTCGCGCATCAACCTGGAGCGTATGGAGACGGACGTCCGCGTCCTGCGCCGTCGCGCCGAGACGGCCAAGACGCTCAAGACCGAGGCGAAGAAGGCGATGACCGCCGCGCTGCGCCGTACGAAGAAGAAGGCCGAAGAGGCGGTGAACCGGTACATGCCGGCGGGCTTCACGGCGCAGCTGACGCTGTCCGACAAGGCGTGCGAGTGGCGTACTGTCGGCGACGACGAGCGCCCGCACAGCCGTCACACGATGTGCGGCAGCGAGAAGTCGTCCATCATCGTCGCGCTCGCGCTCGCGTGGACCGAAGACGCGCCGACGCGGGTGCTGCTCCTCGACGACGAGGACCTCGCCATGCTCGAGCCGGACAACCTGCAACTCATGTTGCAACAGGTCGAGGCGCACGTTGCGGACGGCACGGTCGACCAGGTCTTCGCGGCCTGGCCCGCGGCGCGCATCGACCACGTCGACGACATCCCCGAGAGCTGGAACGTGATCCGGGTGGGAGGCTGAGATGGAAGTGAAGACGAATGCAGTAGCGACCAAGACGCTTGAGGAGACGCTGGCGGCCGAGGAGGCCAACTGCGCAGCGCTGCTCGTGGAGGGCCTGCCACAGTTCCTCCGCGACTTCGCGGATCGGCTGGAGAAGGATGGGCCCGTCGCACCACCGCCTGTACCAGCGCCGATCAAGCTGCGACACGACAAGGACACGTTGCAGCTCGCGATCGGGGACCGCATCCACCAACGGCTGGCCGCGACGGGCTATCCGCCCGCGTTCCCGTCGACGCTGCACCCCGACCTGGACACATGGCTGCCGGTCTTCGTCTCCAGGCTCGGACCTATTCGGCGGAAGCTCCCGGACGAGCGCGAGGCCATCAACCACAAGTTCGCGGTGGGCGGTCACGAGGGCTACATCAACGTCGGCCTGTACAGCGATCGGGCACCGGCCGAGGTGTTTGTCACCATGTCGAAGGCTGGGTCGACCGTGCGCGGTCTGATGGACACCATCGCCAAGCTGACGAGCCTACTGCTGCAGTTCGGCGTCCCGATCGACTCCATCGCCGACAAGTTCCGGTACGCCCGGTTCGAGCCACAGGGCGTAACGACGGGCTGCTCGGAGATCACGGGCGCGACTTCGGTGGTCGACTACGTCTTCCACTGGCTCGTGCTCCGCTTCGGCCACGACGTGGAGGTGCGTGCGTGGGAGCCGGAACCGGACCTCACGCACGTGGGGACCGACGAGGTCGCGGCCGAGACACCGTAGCGTAGTATCGCGCCATGATCGGCAAGGACGAAGGCGAGTGGTTCGATGCGCACATGAACCCTGTGACGGTTCAAGACTGGGTAGGCGAGCCGGGCACCGTCCGCGTCGGTTTCGAGGACGAAGACGGCGCGGAGTACCTCGTCGACTTCGCCGTGCCCGAGGACGATGAGCAGCTGCTCGCGTTCCTCGAGCGGATGCCGGACGGCGCCACGGCCGTCCGGTTGGAGGACTGACCATGACTTTCGAGGTCGAGGCGCCCAATGCGCCGCCCGTCATCGAGACGACCGAAGCCGCGACGAACTACGTCGAGGGGCTCATCACCAGGCTGGAGGAGGTCCGCGGCAACTGCGACGTCGCCGTTCCGGGCGCTGCGCAGCTCAACGCGCTGATGCAGCAGCGGACGTTCACCGCGTTCCTCGTGCGGCATGGGCACGCGCTCGGTGTCTGTGACGGCTTCTTGCGCGCCCAGCTCCTGACGCCGGTCGCGTACAACGAGTTCGTGCTGCGTGTCCGCGCGACCGCGGCGCCGACGCTCGTGGGGAGCATCTGATGCCGCTGTCTGCCGAACAACGCGACCAGATCTCGCTGCAGTCGCCGAAGCACCTGAAGCGGTTCCTGCTGCAGCACAACCGCCGCTACATCATCATCGACGCCATCCAGCTCGTCGACGCGCTGGAGAAGGGGCTCGGCTGGCCGATGGGCGCCCGGTGGTTCCAGGCGCTCGCCCAGTACCTCCGGGAGTGGCGTATGACGCGCTGTCCGCCGGTCGAGGAGCCCTGTCTTCGATGCGGCGGCGCGCCGCCCCAGCGCTTCGACCAGAGCGCTCCCGCCTGCTCGGCGTGCTCGGGGGCCGGCAAGACGCAGCGAGCGCTCTCGGACGCCTTGGAGCCTGACGAGCTACGCGCCGTCCGTGCCTGGATCACCGAGCAACTCGGCGAGTAGCGGAAGTCTCCGCTACTTCGCCAGGGTCCCCAACGTACGAAACGCTGGGGCGCCCCGAGTCCAGAGCTTCGGGGCTTGTCATGACTTGACGGGTACCGACGTTCCACCGACAATCTCGGCGTGCCTCGATACGACTACCGCTGCCCGCAATGCGGTGCCGAAACCGAACGCCAGCACAGTATTGCCGACTGCGGCACGCCGCAAGTCTGTGATGGACCCGTGCGCGTGGTGAACGATCTCGGCCCGCGCTCCGTCGAGTACCTGATCTGCGGCGCGAGTCTGGAGCGGCTGATTCCAGACACGACCGGCGCAGCCCGCGACAAGCGCTTCACGCCGGCCGCCATCCTCACCGACGGCCGCCGGGTCGAGGGGAGCTGGGGCGGGTCCATGGCGAATCGCGGCTTCGGGAAGAAGGACTGATGGGCGACGAGGAAGACACAGACGTCAAGGCGGACGTCGTGGAGCTCAAGAAAGCCAAGGTCGCGGTTCGCAAGGAGCAGCTGCGACGCGACGCCGCGATCGCCTACATCACCGACCCCACCTGCGACTCGCTCGACAAGCTCGCCAAGCACCCGAAGTTCGAGGGCCGCGTCAGTCGGCGCACGCTCGAGCGCTGGTGTACCCACGACAGTTGGGTGATCGAGCGCCAGCGCTTCCTCGCCGAGACGTTCAAGGAGATGCGCCGGCGCGCGGCCGACACGCTCACGCAGGCGCTGGTCGCCGACGTGAAGATGCTCATCGACGTCCGGGCCCAGGCGTACAAGATGCTCATGGACCCCGACGGCGTACTACCGCGGTCCTACGAAGGGCTCATGCGGAGCTTCGTCGACATGTCCCGGCGCGTGGAGGAGATCGCGCGGGAGGGCGCCGACCGGTTGGTCCCTGGCGGCATGCGCGCCGACGACGGCATCGATCACGACGCGCTCCCGGAGGGCATGACCGCAGACGAGCTCGAAGCGATGACTCGCGCCGCGCTCGCCCACCGCCGTGCCGATCTCGAGGCGACGCTCGCCGCGGCCGACGAGGAGGAGGACGAGGACGTGGATCTGGCTGATGCACGGGTCGCACCCGCGCCTACAGCGCTGCCTGCGCCCGCCGGCGTCACCATAGACGTCGCGCCGAGCCCCGTGCCATCCTCGGCGCATGCTGCGGAAGGGGAGCAGGGGAACTGACGTCAGGGATCTGCAGGAGTGGTTGAACCTCCACGACTTCGGCTGCGGCATCGATGGCGACTTCGGCCCTGCCACTGAAGCGGCCGTGACGGCCTTCCAGCTCAACATGAACCAGCCGCCGGTGCAGTTCGGCGAGGTCGACGCGTCCACCTGGCAGCTGCTCCACAGACCGATAGAGCGCGCGACAGCGATCGACCGTGCGGCCGCCGTCGGCATGACGCTCCCCGAGGCGATCGTCTACTTCGCCAAGCAGCACCTCGCGCAGCATCCCCGAGAGGTCGGCGGCCAGAACCGCGGCCCGTGGGTGCGCCTGTACTGCAGCGGCCGCGACGGGGACGTGTGGGCCTGGTGTGCGGGCTTCGTCAGCTACATCATCGGGCAGGCATGCGAGGCGACAGGCGCGACCAGGCCGATCCGGAGCACCGTCAGCTGCGACGTGCTCGCGCTCGCGGCCGAGCAGCAGGGTCAGCTCGTGCGCTACGCCTCCGCGTCTCGGTCGACTCGGCGCCTGCCGCAGCCTCGAGCTGGCGACCTCTTCCTCGTCTACCGCCGCGACGACGACTGGGCACACACCGGCATCGTCACCGACGCCACACCCAGTGTGGTAGTCACCATCGAGGGCAACACGAACGACGAGGGTAGTCGGGAAGGCTACGAGGTGTGCGCCCGGCGCAGGTCCTACAGCCGACTGGACTTCATCAGCCTGCAGCCCTAGCCCCTAGCCGTCACTGCGGGGGCTATGCTACACCTTCCTTATGGTAACGCCGAACAGCCCGAGCGATTGGGCAAACATCGCGGGTCAGTTCCGCAACACCATGCGCGTCGACTCGTTCTCCGCGACGCCGACCGCCGCCAACACCCGCTTCGGCGGGGCCGTCATCGGCATCCGTGGCCGCATCGTCGCGCACCGCGTGGCGACCCGCGTCGCGCCGGCCGCCGGCGTGCAGGACACCGCGGTCGCCGTCAACGGCACGATCAACAGCGGCGCCCAGGCGACGCAGGCGATCGCCGCGACGTCGCAGGACACGCTCAGCCTGTCGATCGACGTCGAGCCCGGTGACATCATCACAGCGCAGACCGGCGACAACGTGGACGCGGCCACCCGCGACCTCGTCAGCTCGGTCGAAGTGCTGCAGCGCTTCCTGTAAGCCGGAGCGCCTCGCGGCGCTTCACTTCAGGCCCTTGATCTCGCCCGCAGCCAGCGCGAAGGCGCCGGCCATCACACTCACGCCTATCAGCGCCCAGAACAGGGGATGATCGAGCACGCCCGGCTCGGCGTCCTTCACGGCCTGCTCTGCCCGCTCCGCTCGGTCCTGCTGCACGAGCTCGCGCTGCTCGCACGCTCGAGTGTCGGCCGCGACTAGGTCCAGCTGGTACCGGTGGTCTACTGCGGCCGCCCGCGTCGCCGTACGCACCGCGAGCGCCTGCCGAGCCGCCGCGGCGCTCGCCTTCTGCCCCAGCGTCTTTGCCAGTTCGGTCGTCAGCACCTGCCCGGCGTAGGGTGCCGGCGCGCCAGCCTCGATCGGCGCGGAGCAGCGGTCAGGGAAGTCGGGGTCGCACTCGACGGCAGCGTGCGCGCTACCCGCGAGCAGCACGCACCAGGAAGCCAGCCAGCGCTTGAGGATCGGCACTCAGCGATTCTGCCTGGGCCGCCGCGGCGTCGTCCAGCTTGGCCAGCTCCACCGCGTGGTCGCGGTACACGGCCGCGAGTGCCACTGCATGCCCCTGCTTCGCCTCGAGCTTCGCCGTCTGCCGCTCGGCAGCGATCGCGGCGAGCTCGTGCTTCACGTCCGGCAGCACCGGACGCCCGCGACGCATGAACAGCGCCCGCGCGCCGACGGCGACGAGCACGAACAGCACCAGGCCGCCGAGCCACTTGAGCCAGTTCTTGGCTTGCTTCATCGTGGGCATCATCACGACTGCCGCGCGAACACCTGGAAGAAGATCTTCACGGAGACGGTGTTGAAGTTCAGTGTCGAGTTGAGCACGAAGCGGTCAGCAAGCGCGGCGTCGGGCAGGGCGCCCACGACGGCTGGCGTCCCGGTCGCTGCGTTGACCACGTTGGCGACGACCGCGTAGTCGAACGTGCTGATCGGGCTGCTTATAATGTCTACCTGCAGACCGCCAGGCCCCGTAAGAACTAGGCCGGCTTGATCGTAGCCAAACCCCCGTCGTGTCGAGATGAGTCCCGCGCCGTCGGTCTGCACCATGCCCCACGCTGCGCACACCGAGTTGGCGTAGATGATACCGGCGCCTGCAATTGTCGCGCCGGCGTTGTTCGTGACCTCGATCGAGTCGAGCTGTGACAGGTTGGTGCCGCTGTCGGGTCCGCGGAAGACGATCGCCCAGTCGCTGCCCCCCGCCGCGTAGTTGTGGTCCCACGACGCGGCAAGCGACGCATCATGCCGCCCGATAGTAAGGACGCTTGATGCGGGCGACGCTTGGATGATTAATGCGTCAACAGAAGGAGGAGCAGCGTCCCGATCCCATTTACTCGTAGCGGGGTTCCAGACCGCATTGAGCGTCGCCTCATAACCCAAGCCCGTCCCTGCAGGCTTGGCTGCGTAGACCCGCAACGTACCCGGCAAATACGACGAGTCGGTAACCTCCCACAACAGCGTCCGGTCGCCGGCGGTCGTGCGCACAGGCATCGCGATGCGCGGTAGGAGTGCGTTCGCCTGCGAGGCGATGTAGCCTGCGCCGAGCTGGACGCTCTTGCCGAAGAAGTCCCGCCAGCGCTGCGTCAGGCTGCCGACGTCCAGGTCGTTGTCGCTGGCCGCTTCAGGATCCAGGTGCCCCGTCATCTCGCCGTAGGGCGTGCCTACCGTGCGCCCGCGCATGTCGAGCTTGTTGTTGAGCAGTTCTCGCAGACCGAGCTCGTCGCCAGCGGCTGCTGCCGTGCTCACGTCGGTGAACCAGTTCCGAGCCCCGATCGTCGCGGAGCCGGAGCCGTGAATGATGTCCTGCAGCTGGCGCAGCACGCCCACAGCGAAGCGCCGGAAGCCGAAGACACCGCCCGTCGCACGCGTTAGTCCGCGGTCCGTCGCGTGGCCCCAGTCCTCGTCCTCGAGGAGCCAGTTCGTCGACGTCTCTCGCCCCTCGAAGTAGAAGACGCGCGTTCCGGTAAGCGTCCCGGAGATGTTCGACGGTGTGACCGTCGCGATCGGCATCCACTCGTCGCCGGGCGTCACGGTCAGCGGGTCCGCCCAGTCGCCCACGGTGTGCGTGATCTGCCACTCCTCGGCGAGTCGCGTTGGGATGCTGCGGACGATCTCGACCGGCGGCGCGCCGGCGCTGTTCCAGAAGGCGCGGTTGCCGGGGTCCTCGTCGGCGAGGTTGAACCTCACCCAGATCGTGTGGATAAGGCCAGGGCTCGACGCTCCGCCGATGTCGTGCAGCTGCATCGTCGGCCCGGAGCTGACGGCGCCGTACTGGACCTGGTGCTCGTGCCGGTAGCCCATGAGCGCGACGCCGCCGCTGACCTCGACGATCGTGCCGCTCGCCTGCGCCGTGACCTCGAAGCCTTCGAGCACGTAGTGCTTCAGCTGCGCCGGGTCGCCCGTCGTTGCGCGCTCGCGGTCGACGCCCACCAGCACCGAGTCGCCCAGCTGCGTTAGGCCGTTGAGCTGGGAGCGCTCAGCTGCGTGCTGGAAGTCCGGCTGGTCGATCCGCTCGCCGTCCTCAGTGCGCAGGTACTTCTTGGTGTCGCTCATTGGGTGTCTCTCCTCATCCTAGCGGATGTGCGGCCCTGCCGTGTCGCGGAAGAAGTTGCGCAGGTCCACGTGCACACCGGCTGCGGTGATCACGTCGAGGATGCTCTTCGTCCAGCCGAAGCCGTCCGCGAGGTAGAACGGGTAGTAGGCGTACCCAGGGCTCGCGTTGGTCACGTTCACCACGTTGTCGGTGTTCTCGACCACCTGCGCCGAAAGCAGCCGCGTGTAGTGGACCTCGAGCAGCGGGCCGTCCGGCTCGGCCACCGGGTACAGCGCGATCGGGAACGTCTGAGGCAGCGTCAGCGTCGTGGCGATCCGGGTGCCCTGCGCCACGACCTCGAAGCCGACGTCCGGGTCGGACGCGAGCGGCTGCGCGGTGAACATCTTCCGCCACTGCGATCGGCTCTGCGCCGTGAACGTCGCGGCCGATGGCGGCACGGGCGACACGGCCGCGACGCTGGTCACCGTCGGTACGTTGTGCTCCACCGCGGTCGTCCCGTCGGCCAACGTCGCGAGGTCGCGGCCGGTGATCGGGTCGAGGAGCTGATCGATCGACCACACCGTCCCGGCGTTCGCGCCAGTGACCATCTCGATCTGGTTCCCGAGGTCCGTTGGGAACGTGAACGCGCGGGGGTCATCCTCGCTTCGGAACTGCAGCAGCTGCCCCGCGATGACTTGGCCGTCGTTGTGCGTGCGGCCGTACGTTGCCTGCGCCACGTCGGCCCCGACGACGCTATCGATCACCCACTCGCCGCGTGCATCGCCGCCGGAAGCGTTCAGCGCCGAGTGTCGGTGGATGCGGATGAGGTCGCCCACGACGGCGTTGCCGAACGCGCCACTGCCACCGGAGTCCGTCACGTCCGGACCCACATTCGCCGCGTCGCCCGTCGGGACGTGGTGGTTCCAGTAGTCGCGGGGCGTGCGCGCTGACCAGTCGGCGTGCTTGACGTCGATGAGGACGCCGGTCTGCGGCCCGACGACGTTGCCGAAGCGCCGGCGGAAAGCGCCACCTGACGGGAAGTCGCCGTACGGGACGTCCTCAACGAGCCGGCCGTCCGCGTAGAGCTGGACGTTGTCGTTGCGGCACTTCCGGATCTGGAGCGTGACCCACTCACCGGAGGGGACGGTCACGGCACCGCCCGACGTCAGCCACGGCGCGGAGCCGTCCGGGTCGAAGAACCCGAAGCGGCTGTCGCCGCCGACGCCGGACGCGAGGACACCGACGGCCATGAGGCGCCGGCCGTCCTCGAGCTGCATCGAGAACTGACCCTTGTCCGTCGCGAAGTCGCCTGTGTCCGGACCCGTCGCGCCGTTGATCCTCGTCAACAGCTCGAACGTCGCGTAGCTCTGCTCCACGACGCGCGACCGCAAATCGTAGTAGGCCCGCGAGTCCATCGAGGGCGGCTCGGCGATGCGCAGGAACGTGCCCACGCCGGCCTCGGTGACCAGCGTGGCGTACGTCGTCTCGGCTGCCGGCCACGTGACGGGGTCGCCGAGGTCGAGGCCGTCGTAGACCCACATCTGCCGGAGCGGGCCGCCCGTGTACTCGATCTGCAGGTCTTCGGACGGCCGGTAGCCGTGCAGCATGCCGGTCTTCTCGCGCGTGATCTTCCACGCGAGGCCGGTCCAGGCGCGCCGCAGCTGCATGCCCGCCGCGCCTTCGACGTCGCGGATCGTGAGCGTGGTTCCGGACACCGCGGAGATCGGACCGACGCGCCCGAGCAGACCTGGCGACGTGATGTGGAAGTCGTCGCCGACGAGCACCTCGCCAGACAGCAGCCCGGCCGCGCTGTCGTACTCGACGGACAGCGTGGTGGCGTCGGCGTCGGGGCCGGTCGTCGCGGTGACCGTTCCCGTCGCGCTCTCGCCCGAGGCGACGAGGCGCTCGAAGCATTCGCGCGCGAGCTCGACGCCGACGACCCGGATCGGCGTCTCGCTGATCGTCACCGTGCTGCCGGCCAGGAGCGGGCGCCGCTCGACGTCCTCGACGAACGTCTTGCCCTCGGCGCCGGACGCGACCGTCGTGCGGATGAAGATCTGCGCGGGGTGGTTCGCGCTGTAGCGGAAGTGCGCGCCCGCAGCGACCTCCGCAGCAGTCGGGACCCGCTGCGTCAGGTCTTCGAACACCTCGTAGTTGCCTTCGCCCACGAGCGCGTCGAGCAGCAGCTCGATGACCCACATCGTGCCGCGAGGCACGTAGGCGATGGCCTTGATCACCGCGCGGTAGACCGCGTCGAGGCTCGAGGGGACACGACGTACACCGAGGTTGTACCCGAGCGTGTCCAGGTCCGTTCCGGTCGCGTAGTCGACGAGGAACGACCGCCACATCGTGTCCATCGCCGAGAAGGCGCGCGTGAAGTCGACCACCTCGTCGCCGACCTCGAAGATGAGATCTTGCGGCAGCAGATAGGTCCAGACTTCGCCGTTGAAGTACTCGATGTTCCGGAGCTGGACAGGCGTCGTGCCGGTGTACCGGTACAGGCCGCCCGCCATGACGAACATCCCGCTGCTCTCCCACCCGAAGGTCGTCTCGACCTTCAAGTGGTGAATGAGCGTGGCGTCGTAGACCTCCCAGGAAGCGTTGACGTCCTTCTCGTCGAAGACGCCGCCGCCCAGCGTGAGCTGCGTCGCGGAGTCGCGCGACACGATCGCGTCGACAAGCGTCGGCGCCGCAAGCAGCGGCGACAGGATCCGGAAGCTGTGGGCTGCGGTGATGTCCAGGCTGAAACCGCGCTCGGCGCCGATCGTCAGCGTGGCCGTCGCCCCCGTCGCGTCGATCGACACGGCGCCCTGATGCGGATCCAGGTTCCACGGCTGCGCCGTGTCGGCGTTCGGGTTGAACGCCGCACCATAGTCGACGACCGTCGCTTGCGGCGTGAGCTGAACGCGCACGCGCGTCGACCGGAAGCCAGCAAGTCGCGACAGCTCATCGCCGACCGCACCCGTCAGTCCTTCGATCGGCCCCTCGGTCATGACTGCAGCGGCTCCTTCTCGACCTGGCGCGGCCCGGTCTTCCACCACGGAAGTAGCAGAGAGCGCAGCGCGTACAAACTGCTGCGGTGGTTTTTGTGCACGTACGTCACCGCACCGGAGACGAGCTCAGCGCTGCCGGACGTCGCGTCGAACCCGTCGATGTAGACGCTGTACGGACCACCCGAGGGCAGCGGCGGCGTGACGAAGACGCCCGAACCACCAGCGACGGCGACGTCGTTCACGTCGCCATAGCTGCCGGCGTAGCAGATCGGGTCAGCGACTGTGCCCTTGGGGCCGAGGTGGAAGCGGTAGCTACCGTCTGGGATCGACAAGCCCGTGATGCCGACCCGATACCCGCCGTTCTTCTCCACGGTCGCTGGCACAACGACCGTCGTGATCGTGATGACTTCGTGGAAGCCTGCGTCGTTCAACGCCTCGGAGCGCGAGCTGCCGAAGAAGTCGGTGAGCATCGGCTGCGTGACGGTCGCCTCGCCAAACGATGCCGACCAGATCTTGGCCGCGATGCCGAAGGCGCCGCTGCCCGTGCCGATGCGGAGGTCCGCGCCGCTCCCGGGCGTGACGTCCTCGAACTGAGGGTCGGCGTCGACCGACCGCACGGCGCCGATGCTGCCGGACGGGTCCAGCGACGCGCCGGCGCGCCACGCCGTCAGCGTCTCGAAGTCGGTCGCTGACCCATCGATACGCGCGATGCCTGGCGTGTTCGGTGCAGGCTCGGCCGCGTCTACTAGATGGAAGCAGTTGCTGCTCGAGTCACCGGTCTGCAGCGCGCCGAGATCGGTGGCGTTACCGAACCGGTAGACGTCGTGCGTTGCGCCCGTCCCTGCGAGATAGAAGATGTTCCCTTCACAGTGGACGACGCTGCCCGCCGTCGAGTTGTGGACGTAGATGAGCGCGCGGAGCGGGTCGGCGCCGTCGAGGTGCGCGAATGTGTTGTTCCAGGCCGCGAACCCGTCGACGTTGTCCAGCTCGATGTACTCATCGTTGGTGTCGGCATCGTTGCACTCTTGGAACTGGGAGTTGACGACGCGCACGCGGTCCGACGCCTCGACCCGGAGCGCCTGCGTTTCATGCAGACGGTGGAACATCCGGTGAAGGAACACGTCGTCCGTGTTGATGAGCTCGATGGCGGCCGCGCTACTGAGCGTCCCGGAGTGCTGCAGGAAGCTCACGTACTCGATCGTCAGTTGCGTGACGTTCTGCGCGTAGACCGCCCAGCTTCGGGAGCCCGAGACTTGTGTGCGCGGGACGATGTCGACTGTCGGGTCGCCGCCGAGGATCTGGATGTCGTCGCACGCGACGCCCTGACCTGCGACGTACACACCGGCGTTGGCGGCCGGCAGTGTGAGCTGGCCAAGAATACAACCGGTGACGGTGATCCGGTGCGCAGGCAGATTGGTCCCGCCAGCGCGCTCACCGATACGCACCGCGGCGTTCGTGAACGTATTGGACGAGTGGACGTCGCTGAAGCGCAGCTCTTTGATCGTGACGTCATTGACGCCCCAGACGTAGACACCGTCGCCGGCCGCCGGCGCGGGGTCGGCGTCCACGACGGTCGTTGGGACCAACGTACCAGCGAGGCGTCCAGACAGCGTCAGCTCCTCGTTGCCCTTGTCCGCGATCGTCACTGTCGCGGGGCTGACGGTGATCGTCTCGGCGTACGGGCCGTCGTCGTCCGCGCGCAGCTCGTAGCCGCCCACGGGCCACGCGCCCGCAGGGATGCCGGCGATCGCCGCGGTGAACGTCGCGTGCGAGGTGAGCGTTTGTTGGTTGACGACGGGCACGCGCTCTCTCCTACGCCACGTCGATGTTCAGCGCGGTGATACGAGCCAGCTCGTGGTCGTCGATGGTCCTGTTGGCCTCGGTCCCGTTGAGCTTCAACGTCAGGTCATAGACGCCGTCCACGCCCATCACGCGCTCGACCAGCTCGTGGTAGATGACGTCGCCGCTGATGCCGAGGTTGTTGATGTAGTCGCTGATCGCGGTCTCGGCATCGGCCACGACCGTCGTGCGCTCGAAGCCCTCGAGCACCGTCAGTCGCGCGATGACGGCCTGCTGCTGCGGCGTCGGTGGCAGGACCCGAACGTCGACGCCGGCGGCGCGCCAGCCGGGATAGTTCAGGCGGTCATCGATGTCCCCGTCGATGACCTTCTGCGCCTCGGCCACGACGCCCGTGAAGTACTGGTAGCCAGAGATGATCCGGTCGCCCGTCTGCAATGGACCCGCCGTGCCCGAGAAGAACGTGCGGCCGTTCGACAGCCTCACGTCGTAGTCGCCGCCGGCGACGGTGTCGCGCGTCAGCAGCGTGACCGCGTTGCCACGGACGAGATAGAGCAAGTCCGTTCCGGCCACCATCGGGAAGTCGTTGTGGTCGAGGAACTCCTCACCGCCCACGGCGCTGTCGGTCGGCGGGCCGTTCAGGCCAAGCGTTAGGGGCTCGCCCACGGCGAACAGCGCGCCGGCACCCTCGGCGATGCCGCCCGCGTTGGTGTACGTGATCGTGTCGGCGTCCGGGACCGAGAGGACAGGGAACAGGCCGTTGTTCTCCGTCGGGTTGGTCGCTTTGGTGATCGCGATGTAGCCGCCGAGCAGCTCGGCCCGCTCGGCAGCCGTCGCAGGGAACGCGCCGGCCAGCGTCAGTGTCTGGGTAGTACCGACGAGCGCGCTCAGCGACGTGGCGCCCGGAGCGACCAGAGCTGCAGCGCTTCGCCTGCGTGCGTAGTCCGCCGCCTTGCCGGTGCCGTCATCCACGTAGACAACGGCCGTGCCTGGCGCGTTCGCGTCCTCGAACGTGTGCGAGAAGACGATCGTCTTGCCGCTCCCTGCGGGGTCTTCGACGCCGAGCACGATGAAGGTCAGCGCCTCGGGCGTACAGCGGGGCAGCGTCGCGATCAGGTCCAAGATGCGAGAGCGGAAGCTGTCGTCGGACTCGCGGTCGCGGCCCTGTCCGAAGCTCGCGGGGTTGGTGACCGTGCTGACGCCGGCCGGCTTGGTCCGGAAGACCTTGGCCGTGTCGACGCCGATGTTCCCAACCTCGCCGACCTCGGAGGCGCGAGCATCGACGAAGGGGACTGAGCCCGTCGCGCCGGCGGCGATGGTGCCGTCCTCGGTCGTCTCCACCGCGAACCCGTCAGCCGTCTCGACGATCGTCCCGGCCGGGATAGTCACGGGCGAGGCGGTCGCGACGGCGCGCGTGAACTCGAGCTGACCGACGGAGCGCCGCGCCTCGAAGCGCTCGACCGTGCCGCCGAGGATCTCCTTGGCGCGTTCGTCCAGGTCGAGCCCTGCAGCCTTGCGGAAGTCGAAGAGCTCGGCGATGCGCGTGAACTGGAAGTAGACCTCGGCGACCTCCGTCGAGACCGCCGTGATGAAGTGCTTGAGTGTGGAACTGTCGGTGACGTCGGACAGCGACGTGCGCGCCACGACCGCATTGATGATGTCGCGCTGGACTTCCTGCTTGGTCTTGATCTGCAGCTTGGGCATTGCCGTCCTCTACGTCCGCGACGTGATGTTTACCCGGTCAGACAGTCCGTACACCGAGGCGTTGAACTCCACGTCGACGATGTCCGGCGACTGCGGCGCGAGCTGGATGCCGGACACGGCCACGATGCGCGGGTCGTCCTGCACAGCCGACGTCACGTGCAGCCGCGCGGTCTCCGTGTCCACGACCTTGTTGCCCATGCCCACCACCACGTTCGTTCCCAGCTCACGATACATCGCGCTGTCCCCCTTGTTCGTCCGGAGACGGGTGCCGACGGCCTGCACCAAGTTGGGGATCCCCGCGACGCGCTTCACGTCCTTACCTGCGTTGTTCGCCTCGTCGAGCACCATATCGTACAAACCGCTCCCGTCCGAGGACGGTTCGAGGCGCCAGTCCACGCCGAACAGGCGATGCTCTTCGGGCGCGAGGAGGTCTGTACCCCGCACGACGGGCAGTGTGCGGGCCGCCTGCCGAGACGCGCGGGACGGGATCAGGATCTGATCGCCGGGCCGGAGCGTGCCGGGGAGTCCTGCTGGGTGGATGTAGGGCGACCGGAGGTCGTTGATCGCCGCGATCTCGCGGAAGCGGGACGCGTCGTCGAGGTACTCGGAGGCGATGTCGTGAATGGTCTGTCCTTGTCCGACCGTGCGCTCCGTCAGGCCTGCGACCGCGAGGGCGCGCCGGCGAGTCTGCAACCTCGATGCCTGCTGCTTTCGGGCGTCGCCGACCCGTGGTCGTGTCCCGGCCGCCCGGACGCTCCGGAACGTCACCTGGGCCGTCACGGCGGCCGACTCGGCGGCCGAGGTCGAGGCAACCACGTCCAGAGCCTCCACGCGGGCCTGGAGCGCCGTCTGAAGCCGGTCGGGCCAGGCGGCGATACGGTGGAGGCCCCGTTCCAGGTCGGCCCAGTCGGCGCGTACAGAGGCCGGCAGCGTGCCGACAGCGACCAACGACGAGTCCATGGCGTCCAGGATGTTCTCGGTGTCGGCGAGCAGGCCCAGGAGCCCCTCGGACGTGACGCCCCGGATCTCGTCGGTCCGGCCGTTGACGAAGTCGGACGACGCGGCGGCGATGTTGGCGGCCGACGCGCCGATCTCGGTGACCGACCGGACCGCGCCGACGTAGTTCCGGATGGAGTCGTCAGTGTCTCGGGCCAGACCGCCGACGTTGTCCAGCGTGCCGCTGACGAGGTCGATACCCTCGCGGATGGAGCGGGCGGCGTCGCCGATCTCGTCGAAGAGGTCGCGGTCCTCGGACGTGAAGACCTGGCGATGCGCGTCGGGTTCCACCGCGAGCATCTGGATCGCGTAGAAGTACATCGTGCTGCGCGGGGACGCGCGGCGCAGCTCGAAGCTCTGGGGGATGACGCGCCAGTGCTCGTCGTCCTTGACGTTGTGCCAGATCAGCTCGGTCCCGGCTGACGTCTCCGGGTTCCGCTTGAGGTCGGCGTAGAGCCTGAAGATGCGGTCCTGCAGCATCTGCAGCTGCTTCTGCCCCGACAGTCGCGTGATTGTGTCGTTCCGGTCGGTCGTCCGATCCACGTACGATCGGAGCTCGTTGCGCACGCGCTTCGACCCGAGCGGGATGCGATCGAGCACGCGCGGCGCGAAGCCAGTCGTCCCGGCAATCTGTAGCGTCCGGGCGATGATGCCGCTCTCTTCGACGTACAGACCGCCGCCGAGTGTGGGCGTGGTCCGCACGGCGAAGGGCTCGCCCATCGTCATGCGCTGCGGCGCGAGGACCAGCGGCATCATCGCTGCGCCCCTCCGGCCCTCGAATGCGACCTTGGGGATGCGTAGCTCGAAGAAGTACAGGAACTTCTTCCAGTATTTATCGTCTGCCGCCTGGCGTGCCTGCTCGGTGACGTCGGCCGCCGTTGTGGGGATGAGCTGGATCACGTCGTCTCCTCCACGAAGTATACGTGGTTCGACAGGTAGGCGTTGGCCTCCTCGGACGAGGGGTCGGCGCCTGTCGTGGGCCGCTCGAACGAGTCGATCGACAGGCGGATGGCGGAGATCTGAATGAGCAACTCGGCGAGGAACTCGCCCACAGCGATCGCGAAGGTTTTAGTGTCGGCCAACGCTGTAGCAACGCCTCCAGGCGCCGTTACGCCGCTGCCCCCAGCATAGTTGGCTGTCTTCGTCACGAGTGTGGCCGTAGCGTTCGCAATGTTCTCGAGCCGGGTGTCGACGTCGCGATTCAGCGTGTTCCGGGCGTCGCCCCACGTCGTCCCGAGCACGGCTGCCTCGTCAGCGTCGACGCCCACGACCGGCGACCCGATGCGGACGAGGTCGGACATCAGCTCTGCCGTCGACTCCGAACCCGCACGCTGAAGCATGCGGAAGCGCTCGGCCGCGTCCTGGTTACCGACGGGCGGATACTCGACGGCGAACGGCGCGTTGTCCGGCATGCGGATGCGCACGTTGCCGGCCGCTGCGAAGTTCGTCGCCGGGTCGATCTGCGTGCTCGCGACCTCGTCGCCAGTCTTGGCGTCGTAGCCGCCGCCGCCACCAGCCGTGCCGTCGCCGGCAAAGCCGCGATGTGCGCGCCGCGCGTCGAGGAGCCACCCGCCGTTCGCGGTGACACCAACCACCACGCCCTGGTGCTTGATCGCACGCGGCGTCCCGTCGCCGGTTTCGCCGTCGCCTGTGATCCGGAGTCGGTCTCCCAGCTCGGCGTCGGCCGCCTTGCCGGTGTCGGCGCGGGGGTGCGGCAAGTGCCGGAGGATCACGCCCTGCTCGCAACGGTCGTCGAGAAAGCCAACGAGCACGTGATCGCCGTCCATCATCGCGGGGCTCGTCTTTGTATTGACGAAGTCGTTGCCGCTCGTCAGGCGCCCGAAGCCGTGCTTGTTCGGCCGTGGCGCGGCGATGTCACCGTCGTGCACGCCCCCCGACTCGCGTGTGACCAGGCACCGCGGCAAGTAATGGTAGCGGCCGCCGCGCATGCTCGTGTAGCAGAGCACGTCGGCGTACTGCGCGACGGGTGGCGTACGCCTATCCATGCAGGCGACCTGTGGGTCGGCATCGAATGAGTGCGTACGGACGATCACGCCGCGCATCAGCACGCCGCGCGCGGAGCGTACCAGCGGGATGCCGCCAGATCGTTGCGTGCTCGACTGCAAGCGGGGTTGCGCACCGATACGCGGCATCAGCTGTCCTCCCCGCGCGCCTTGATCGCGTCCTGATGGTCCCTGAGCTCCTTCTGGATCGCCGCGTCGTTGTACTCGTCGCGCACCGTCGTGAACGTCTTCGTGAGCGACCGGTCGGTACCGCGCCAGCCGCGCGTCACGCCGATCGTCGTGTTGAGCCCGCCAGCGCGCGAGAGGCTCTCCGGCGCCTGCCAGGCGTTGCGCACCTCTTCGATGTAGTACGTCTCGTCGCGCTCGGGGTCATCGCCACGGATGCGCAGTCGGCCGCCGACGCGGATGTCCGGGCGCCCGATCGCTAGCGGCACGTTGCCGCTGTAGAACAGGTGGTTCATGCAGTGGAAGTCGCGGATGCGCTCGCGGTAGTTGAGCGCGAGGCCCAGCGGCGAGCCGCCCAAGTCCACATCAGTCGATGACGTCGCGTAGTTCGTGATCACGTCCATGCGCCGCACGCCGTGGCGGCTCACGTCGTTCACGCTGATGAGCGGCGTCTGGAGCTCGGGCCACGCCTTCAGGCTCTCTTGGAAGATCGCGGGCGCCGCCATGAACATGTTCTTGCGCTCAGCTCCGCTCCGCGCTGTTTGGATGGCCACGCAGTCACCGCGGTCGACCGTGTACATCGGGATGCGGTTGAACCATGGGCCCGACGACAGCGCTTCGGGCTTCTTGGGATCCGGCTCGTTCACGTTCGCGCCGACCTCGTGCCGGGCTGCCGTCAGGAACGGCCGGTCGCGGAGGATCAGCGCCATCTTGGTCGTGTCGGGCGTGCTCGCCTGGTCATCGTGGAAGTAGGCGACTGTGTTGGGCGAGTCGGCAGACACGAGGTCGCAGTACAGCTCGCACAGCGCCGGGTCCGAGTAGTGCTGCGCAAGCGGCCACAGGTACGTGTTCTGCGGGTCGAAGTAGACCGGGTTGAGCGAGCTCGCACGCGGCGGGTCGTTCATCCAGTGCTCGGTGAAGTACACCAGGTCGTTGAGGAAGTTGCGGCCACCAGTGGGGATTGACACCGCGGGTGTCTGGATGGCCGCCGTCTGCGGGATCTGGAGCTGGAATGTCGTCGGCGGCGGCTTCAACAGCGTCTTGTTGAGGAACGGCTTGCCGAACTGCGTGACCTGTAAGGTCGCCTGGCCGCCCGGCATCGAAGGCGGCAGCACCCACGTCGCGCGGCCCAGCTTATCGAATTCCTGCAGGAAACCGCCGAGGACATTCGAGACGACCTTCGCGACGTTGCCGAAGACGCCCTCGGTCTCTTCCATGATCCGCGTGAGCGCCGCACCGGCGTAGTCGCCGTCGGTGATGCGGTCGAACCACACCGGTGTCAGCTCGAAGATCTTGGTGAAGTCGCGCCCGGACACGACGTAGACCGTCTCGGTTGCGCCAGTGCCTGAAGCCGAGATGGCCGGCGCGACGACGTCGACCAAGCCGCGCATGACGTGGAAGCTCCGGTCGTGCCGCGTGAATGAGATGTCGACCCAGTCGTCGTCGACGATGAGGTCGCGCAGGTCCACGTTCGGGTCGCGCGATTTCACAGCGAACGTGAACGTGCCTGCGCTGCCGTCGACGCGCTTGCGCGTCTCGCACGCGATCAGACGGAAGTGGTCGTCGCTGACGCCGGGCACGCGCGAGTCGAAGTGCAGCGCGTGCTTCCGCGCCTCGGGCATCCCGGGCTCATCGGCGTGGCCGTAGACGCTCACCTTCGCGCCGCTGGCCTCGGACCCGCGGAACGTCCCGGAGCGGTTGCCCGTGGCGTTGTGGCTCGGCTTTGGCACGCTAGAACGCCCCGATCCCCTCAACGATGTCGCCAACGCGCGTCAGTCCTGCTGCTGCGCGTTGCACGGCGCCGTCGTAAAACACGAGACTCTCGGTGATCCGCGCCTGCGCCTTCTGCATGGCGACGAGTCCGCCCTCGAGTTGCATCGCGGCCTCATGCACGCGGTTCGCCGCCGCGGCGAGTTGCCCGAGCTGCGAGTCGGTCGTGCCCTCGAGTTGCCCGGCGAGCCCGCCACCGGCCGCGAAGCCGCCGGCCTTGGCGCCGCCCTTCCGGAACGCGTCGACCACGCCCTGCGGCATCTGACCCGTCGAGCGGTACTGGCCGATCTCCTCCATGAGACCAGTGCCCACCGGGACGCCGAGCTCCAGCAGTGACTGCTGCGCGAGGTACTCACCGCCGGCGCCGCCGCCGCCCATCTGGATCAGACGGTCGACGAAGCTGCCTATGTTGCCTGGCGTGAAGCCTGCGCCGGACTCCATCCGCTTCCGCGCGCTGCGGAGCGCGCTGAAGGACACGCCGCTGCCGAGACGCCCGAGCCCACCGAACTGCTGCAACATCAGCACGTCGAGGAAGCCTTGCGGGCCGCGGAGCGACCGCGAGCGCCCGGACTGGCGCAAGCCGTGGCCAATGCGCGAGCCCTGGAACGTGTCGATGCCCAGGCCGCGGCTGGCCCCGGTCGCACCCTGGAAGCCGCTGCGACTCGTCCCCATACCCGTTGACCGGAACACGCTGGCGTCCCGGCCTGCCGTCTCTAGCAGGTCGACAAGCTCGCCCCCCTCGAGGCCTGATCCCAAGCCGCCCATCCACGCGTGCTCAGCGAACATGCGACCGCTCATGCCGAGTCCGCCTCGGCGACCTGCAAAGCTGAGATTACCCACGGCCTTGTTGGACAAGCCCATACGTGCACCGAAGAGGCCGAGCATGACGTTCTGGTCCATCCCAGGACCAGCCCACCCGCCCGCGCCGCGTGCCGTGCGGGCCGCGATCTGCGCCGTCTGTGCCGGGTCGAAGCCAAGAGCGGCGCCCGCGCCTCGGAGGTGGCCGCCAATCTCGCTGCCGTACTGCGTGCCCGGCTCGCCTGCGATGCTGTAGAAGCCCTGCGCTGCGAGTCGGTACTGGTTGGTTCCGGCCGCGTCCTTCATCATGCGCTGACCGACCGCGCGGAACTGCGGACCCATGGCAAGCCCCAACGCTCCGCCTAGAAAAGCGCCCACGCCCCCGAAGGCAGCCTCGCCAAAGCCCATGCCCCACGTAGCACCGCTGGCCATCTGGGGCGCGCGGCGCAGCGCGTACCCAACTATTGCGGCCTTGCCGGCCAGTCGACCAAGCGCGCCACCAGCGCCGCCGCCAGCGCCTGCGCCGGCTGCCGCAGCATCGGCCAGACTCATCTGCGCCGAGTCGTCACCGGCGCGGTAAGCAGCGGCCGCCTGCTGAGCTGGAACGCCTGCGCGCAGCGACGCGCGGTACAGCTGCCACGACGCACCATTGCCTCCGCCGGTGCCGGCTGTACGCGGGTTGGCTGTCGCAGGCCACGAGCCGTGCCCCGCGCCGCCCAGAGGACCCGGTCCAACTCGATCGTACTGCTGCGACCAACCACCAGACATGCTCGTGTACGCAGGTAGAAGCAGTTGCCCGCGTTCGTTCCGGAGTCCTTGCGCACCTCGAATCGACGGCGCGCCCAGCGAGGTGGCCCACGCAGTTAGTTGCAGCTGTGGACCACCGGCAGCAGGACCGTGCACCGCAGTCGGCGTCGCCCTGAGACTCGGCGCGAAGCGGCCGCGGTCGAGCAGATCCGAGCTGGCGCGCGCAGGGCCATAAGCCGCGCCTGACCCGTAGGCCCAAGGTCCAGCCTGCGCAGTGAGCTGCAACCGCGACGGCACACCACCACCACTGCCACCGCCCGCCCAGCCGCCTAGCGACCGCGTCCAGCCCCACCCCGGACCCGCGAAGCTAGCGCGAGTCGCAGCCGAGCCTCCAGCCTGCGCGCCTGGTGTCATGACGGCACCGCCCCCGCCGTACAGCGTCGGGTGCGGGATCATCTGCATGCGAGCATGCCGAGCTTGCTGCGCAGCCTGCAGGGTGGCTGTCCGCTGCGCCTGGTGCCCGATCATTCCCTGCAGAAGCCCCGCAGCTTCGCCGATCGCCTGCGGCGTCCCACCCGCCGCCGAAATCTGCGAGAGGTATGCAGTTTGGTGCGCCATCGCAGCGCCCAGCGACGCAGTACCCTTGCGTCCGGGGATGTAATAGTTGGTGCCCGGCCGCCCTGCGCGCGTGAAGCTGGACGCTCGGACCGATCCGCTTATCGCGTTCTGGACGCCGCCGCCGACGCTGTGGATGTCGACGACGGTGCTCTTGATTTCCTTGAGGACGCGGCTGACCTTCTCCAGCTCGCGGGCGCCCATGGCGGCGCCGACAGTCTGTGAGAGCTTCTGGATTTCCAGCAGGTCAGCACGGCGCAGCTTGGCCTTGTAGATGAGCTCGACGTCGACTTTTTTGCCTGTCATCTACTGCCTCATGCGCCCCAGTTCGGCATTCTACCTTCTTCGAGCGCTTTCTCGACCTCGTCCTGCCACGCGGCTGCGGAGTCGGTGTCGATGCCCAGAATGCGCTGAATGGTCTCTTTTGTCTCCTCCAACTCGGTCTGGTCCTCACCAGCCTCGCCCATGCGCAGCTGCTGCTCGACGCGCCCCAGGACTTGCGTCAGGTCCTCGAGGAAGTCTCGGACGTGCATCGCGAACGGCCGGTCCATGAACCGGGGGTCGTTCGGCGGCAGCTTGTACTTGTCGGACCACCAGCGCTGAAGTGCGCCGAGGTCGTCATTCGGCGGGTTCTTGGCCAGATTCTGCAACCTCGTCCAGTCGAAAGAAACGGCGCTCGTGCGCCACCACCTTCTTCCACAGCTCGAGGATGATCTCCTGCTCGTAGAGCGTCCGGAGGTCCTGTGCCCAGCTCGGACCGCGGAAGTCGCCGGTCTTGGCGTCGGTGAACGACAGCGCCATGTGCGCGATGGCGTCGTTGAGCGCCGCGGAGCCGGGGTCCAGCGACTCGAACGGCAGACCGCCAGCCAGCCGCGCAGCCGTCGCGGCCGCGGCCTGCTGCTCGCCGACGGTCAGGATGCGATTGGTGAACACACCCTCGTGCGTGTTCCCGCGCCGGTCGACGTGCTTGAAGTCGAACGTGACCTCGGTCGCGTCGAGCTCGGCCTCGGCCGCGTCCTTTTCGTCTTCTGGATCGGGTGCGGCGACGAGCGGCGTGCGGGCCAGATCGGCCGCTTGGGCGCGGAGGTCGGCCGCAGCAGCTGCGGTGGTAGACGGTTTGGCGGGCGTTCGCTTGCGGACCATGTCCGCGTTCTACCAGAACTGGGGCTGTACGGACAGTAACCTACGGGGCTTCGACCGCGTCGATGGCGCGGATGGCGACGAACGCGACGTCCTCGCCGACGATGCTCCGGGCACCGAACGTCAGGTTGTGCGAGGTGACCCGCACGCCCTCGAGGCTGACCAGCGTGCTCTCCTGCTGGTCGATGATGTCGGCCGTCATCTCGCCAAGCGCGAGGATGTTCAGCAGGAGCTGGTCGCTGCCCTGGCCGGACGGCCACTGCGGCATGAAGCCGATCTCCTTGAGCGACTTCTTGACGATGTACAGCCGCGCCGCGGTGAACGTGACGTCGTAGCTGACCGGCACGTGCTCGGCGATCTCCATCTGGTCGAGCACGGCCACGGGGTCGTAGCCGATCGTCTCGCTGTACGAAGCAATCGTCGCGTAGCCCACCGGCTTCTGCTTGATCGCCAGGTGGACGCGTGCGCCGGTGGCGACTTTGCCCTTCGTGATGCCTGCGCGTTGTGAAGCCGGTGCCGCCATGAACTACTCCTTACGCCGCCTGGGACAACGTGACCAGGTGGACCGTTGCCCGGACGAAGTTGACCGGGATGATGGGCGCGACCTCCACGCTCACGTCCATCACATCCGCCGCGAGCGTCAGCGAGAGCGCCCGCCACTGGACGATGGTGCCCTCTCGCAGCAGCAGGTTGAGGATGGTCTGCGCCGCGCTCTTGCCGGCCGCCAGCGTGCCCGCGAAGCCTGGCTCCCCGACCACCGTCTCCATGGCGTTCCGGAAGTTGAACACGGTGAAGTTCACTGCCTCGTTCACCGACGCCTCGACGAAGGCCAGGTTGACCGACTGCAGGTACGTCGTGATGTTCCGGACGCAGCGCCGACCGGTCCGGTGCGCCTCCATGAACCACAGCCCCGAGAGGATCATCTCGTGCGCGTCCTCGACCGGGTCCCACGAGCTGTCCTGCCCGAGCGACGTGACCTTCATGGTCTTGCGGGTGAGGCTGGTGCCCACCGGCGAGCCGGCCTGCATGCCCGCAGCGCCCACGGCCTGGAACCAGGGCATGAACGTCGTCGAGACGCCCGCCGTGTTCGGGCGGTCGATGGTCTGCGCGCAGGCCCGGACGTGTCGGGAGTTGATCGAGAGGATCTGCGACTTGATGCTCGCCTTGGCCGGCAGCACGCCGGTCGGGTCCTCACTCGCGTCCAAGGCAGACAAACCCACGATGCCGTCGCGCTCCGACTTGCCGGCGCCGCCCATGTACGCGCAGTGCGCCTCGAGCGCGAGGTGCACGGACGGATCGCCCGTGAGCACCACGATGGTGTTGCAGTCCACCTTGCGGAGCTGGTCGAGCGCCTCCTGGTAGTCGTCGAAGGTCGCAGCGCCCTCGCTGCCACCCGCGAGGAACTGGTTCGTGACGTTGTCCGGCGCCTGGCCGCTACCGGCCTGTGCCGTCGTCAGCGCCGGCGTCGCTGCACCCCACGCGCCGACGCCGGGCGCGGCATCCACGGTGACGACGTAGCCCGGCGCAGTCCGCGCTGTGTCGCCGGTGATCGTGAAGCCGCCGGCGGTGCTGGTCGCCACGGCCGTGACGAGCTGCGAGACCGTCGGGTGCGTGTTGATCGCCGCGACGATGGCCGCAGCCGTCGCGTCTGCATCGGCCCCACCCGCGCCAGTCACGGCTGTGCCGTCGACGTTGACGACCCAACTGCCCGCTGCGTTGGTCAGCACCTGCAGCGTGTACACCTTCGCGGTGAACGCGGTCCGGACCGCCGTCACGAGGTCCGAGCTCGTGTTGTAGTAGTTGACCATCGCGTTGAGCACGGCGCTGAAGCCGGCGTGCGTGGTCTGGTTGAAGATGTTCGTCGGCGTGTTCGTCCAGTCGAGCAGCGCCGGGTCGAGACCCGTGCTCGCCGACCGCATCGTGAACGTGAAGCCGTACTCCTGCGCACCGAGGGTCGGGTTGTCGACCTGCCGGGCGTTGAAGTAGTCCTGCACCTTCGTCAGCGTGTCGTGCGCGCTGTTCGTCTGGGCTGCGATGGCGTGGATCGTGGTGTCCACGCCGGTTGCCTGATCGATCTCGCCGTAGGCGACGAGGTCGATGCGCGACCACGTGACGCTCGACAGGATGAAGGTCTGTGCGTTGACCTGCACGCGGACAACCTGCGCCGCGCCATTGGCGGCCAGCCCGCTCACCACCACGTCAGCCGTGGCCGTCGCGCCGTCACGATTCGGCGTCGCGTCGTTCGTGGTCAGCACGATCGCGGCGTTGCCGACGAACATGCCCGAAGGTTGCGTCACGCCTCGAGCGGTCACGCCGATCCCGAACGACACGCAGGTCGCACCGCCGCCGGAGACGTCCACCGTGACGGTCCCCACGGCCGCCGCGCTCATGGTCGCGCCGAGGACCTTGCTGAAGGTCTGCGCGCTCGCCGGCGACGCGACCACGCCGTTGAGCTGGAGGGTCTCGGTGATCGCTACGGGCGTCACCGAGTTGTCGAGCCCGTACACCGTGACGGTCTGCGTGGTGTCGCCGGCGGCCGACGAGACCGCCTCGATGGTCGCAGGGAATGCGCCAGGCGCTACGTCGGCGACCTCGTCCGACTGCCCTTCGTCCTCGCGCGTGCCGTAGCAGCGCACGGTGCCGGCGGGCAGCGCATCGGCTGTCATCGTCTCCCAGCCGCCCTCGCCCGTAGTGGGCTCGTAGTCGAGCTGGAACATCGCCGTCTCTTCGCCGGTGAGTGTGCTGTCGACCTGCCCGACGCCGTCGCCGGACTCGGTCGTCGCTTCGAAGACGACGGTGAGCAGCCGCCCGAAGGCGCCTGCGCTGGCAGTGGCGACCGAGACGCTGATCTGCTCGGTGAACGCGCCCCAGTCCTCGGAGGTCAAGGTGAGCGCATCACCGATGCCGTTCGACAGGACCAGCGTGGACTGCGTGGCCTGGTTGACCTTCATCGCGATGATCGACTGCGCGCCGCCCGGGATGGCCGCGTCGGTCGAGGGCTCGAACGCGATCGAGCACGCCTCGCGCAAGTCGCCGCTGCGGAAGGTGTCCCGAGCTGCTCGCGGACTGTTCAGTTGGATGAACTGGTCGAGGGTAATCGAGGAGCTGACGGGCCGGCCGCCCACGGCTGTGCCGATGAGCCCCACCACGCCGCTCGCGCCCAGTCCCACCTGCTCGAGCGCAGACGCGTCCACGCGCGTCTCGACACCGGGAACCGCCGTCAGTCGTCCGTCGAAGAAGATCGTGGTCGCCGTCATCTCTCAGTACCTCTATCCTACGATGGGGGCGCGTAGGAACGCCTCATACGTCTGCCGCCACTCTACCATCGTTCGCCGCTCGGGCTTGATCCCCTTCATCTTGCGGATGAAGCCGGCCATGCGGACCGGGTGGACGCCGGAGTTCTGGGTGAACACGACGAGCTTGACGCGGGGGAGCTCGGGCTCGGGCGGCGCGACCGGCGCTGGTGCCACTTCGGGCGTGACCGGCTTCGACGGAGCTCGTCGTCTGGTTCGTCTCGTAGCCACGTCCCCTCCCTTTTACTCTGTATTGTAGGGCGTGACGAGTGTCTTGACCCCGGGCACCGGGTCGTCGCCGTCAGCGGTGGTGTTCGAGCCGCCGGCGACGTGAATGCCGGCCACCGCCCGGACGCGGCCACCGCCCTCGGCGTCGGACGCTGCGGGCTCGCCCACGACCTCGAACTGGCGTTGGCAGGAGAAGCGCAGGGTGCGCGCGAACAGGAAGGCCGGCGTGTAGCGAGGATCGGGCGCCACGTCCTGGCCGCCCAGCTCCATGTCGAACAGGCCGCAGTCCACGAAGAAGGCGCGCGCGCGCGTCATGAGGTACTTGGCGATGTGGTAGTACCAGATGCACACATCAGGGTGCTTCGCGTACACCATGATGTTGAACGCGTGCTGGTAGATGGAGCCGAACACCTCGGAGCCGTCGACGCCGTCGGCTTCGAAGCCCTCGTACGCCTCCAGGTCTAGATCGGTGATCTGGCCGGCGAAGTCGCCGAGGAACTTGGTCGGCTCCGACTCGTTCTTGAGGACGATGGCGTACAGCGGGAACGGGCTGTTCTCCCGCGGGAAGTTGTGGATGACGTTCGGCGGGTCGCTCGCGAAGTACGTCCGGATCTTGGCGACCTCCTCGTCGTCGAGCCCTTGGAAGAAGTCGAAGATGCGCTCGAGGCGGACGGGTTCGTCGGTGAGCTCGGCGATGCCGTCGGCGAGCGCGGTGTAGATGAACCGTTCGATCATGCGAGGCGGCCCCTCTTCAGCTCCTTGTCGATCGCGCTGTCGACGACCTGGGCCACGACGTGCTGCATGCGATCAGCGAAGTTGTGCGCCGACGTGGTCTGCGAGATCCAGCTGGTGCTCTTGTCCGAGACGCGCCGGAACTTCACACCCTGGAAGCGGTTCATCGGCGTGTTGTGGCGCTTCTTCCACTCTGGCGGGTCCTTGCGGAGCCGCGCGAGCCCGTGGTCCGCATTGCGCGGGATGATGGTCGCACGCGGGTCCTTGGCCGCCCGGAACAACGGGAGCAGCTGAGACGGGAAGACGCGCCGCTGCGCGACCATGCGCGGGTCCTTGTAGACCAGCGGGACGTCGATGTACCGGTTGCCCTCCTTGGAGACCTTGGCCTTGGGCGAGCGGAGCAACGACTCCTTGAGGTCCGCGCTTCGCTGGCCGTGCTCGACGGTGCGGACGACGACGTGGTGGTCCTCGTTCAGCTCCACGGACACACTGTCGCCGATGATGATCGGCTCGGAGATCGCCTCGACGTAGATCGCGGCGATCTCTGGCGAGACCTCGCGCTCGACCATCTGCACCCAGCGCTCGCGCAGCTCGCGGCCGACACTCTCGAGGATGTCCCGACGCACACCGGTCGTGGCCTCTTCCATGCTGTCGGCGTAGCGCGGTCCGCCATCGAAGCTGATGTCCAGCATCAGTCGCCCTCCCCAGTGTCCAGCATCAGTCGCCCTCCCGCTCGAACTCGAGCTTCACGTCGGCCTGCACTGGCAGCGACTGCGGCACTGGCGGCGGCGACGGCTGCCCAGCTGCGGTCCGCGTCTTCGCGCGCGTGGTCGACGCGCGGTCGACGTGTGGGAAGTTGATGACGATCCACGCGGGGTGGCAGAGGTAGTGCACCGCGACGCGCGTGTCGGCGTCGGGCTCCTGTCCGCCGAGCCACGAGACGTCCCCGTCGACGAGGTCAAAGTGTACGCCGCATGTGTAGCGCGTCGTGAGGCTGCGCAGCTCGTACACGTCGATGGCTGGGTAGCGGAGCTGGGACGTCGCGGTGCCGTCCAACGCCAGCGTCTCGGTGAACACGATGGACTCGTCGAGGTTGATGAGGCGGTCGTAGTACCCGAGCTTGTTCTCGGGCCGCACGGTAACGCGCATCTGACCCCAGAACCACACACCGAGCCGATCGCGACCCGTCTGCATCATCTGAGAGCTGGCCATGAAGCCGCGGATGACCGCGCCGCCATTGCGGGACTGCACACTCTTCTGTGCCTGAGTGAGCTCGCCGACGATGTCCTCGTCCACGACGTAGCCGTTGGGGCCGAACCAGAAGTAGCCGGTCCCGTTGCACAGCGCGCAGGTCGCGTCGGCTTGCTGCGTCTGCGTGTTGTTGTCCGCGCACGGGCACAACGAGCTGCGCTCCCAAACGAAGCGCGGGCTCCGCTCGATGAGCTTCTCGAACCGCGTGATGTCGAAGTCCACCCGCGGGTTGAGCTTGTACGGCAGCCCAACGACGTCCGAGGCCGCCGCCATCACGCCACCTGCATCGGGATACCGCGGTAGTAGCGGTAGAGGTCTTTGCGCTCCTGCTTGATCTCGGCGAGGTATTGCCGGACGCGTGCACCGAAGCCGGAGTTGGTCGCCGACGCGGTGCTGCGGACGCCCTGCATGAGCCCGTCCATCGAGATGTTCTGCTCGGCGATACCGGCCCCGATGATCAGGTCACCGAGAATCGCCAGCGGGCCGATCGCGGCCATCTTGCCGACGAGGTTCTTGAGCGCGGCCGGCACGCCGTTGGCGTGGCCGGCGGTGTAGCGGATCTCGAAGACCTCCGGAATGAAGTCCGTCCAGCCGTACACCAGCGGGAGCCACGCACCGGACTGCCCAAGCGTGATCGTCGCGACCGAGCCCGAGCTCGGGATGATCATGATCTGGCCCTTGGCGCTGTTCACCTTGAACCAGCTCGGGTCGAAGTTGATGACCTCTTGGCCGTTCGGCAGCACCAGGCGCAGGCGGTCCACGCTGATGATTGGGTACCGGTCCACCTGCAGCCAGATGAACTTGTAGTACTCCTGCACCAAGAAGTCGTGGAACTCGTCGCCCGGTGTGGAGATGCCGCCATCCGTCGCGGAGCTGTCGATGACCCTCGTGCGGATGGCCGTGTCGATCTGCGACTCCAGCAGGTCCACCGCGGCCAGCGCGTACCACTCGAAGACGCTGTCGGGCAGTTCGTTGCCGAAGTCGTCCGTCAGGTCGAGCCCGAACAGGTAATTGGTCTTGATCTCCTGCGCGGTAATGACGTCCCGCACCTGCTCGAGATCGGCGCGGATGGGGTCGCACGTCGACGACTCCACCGTGTTGTCGGTGGAGAGGCTGTAGGTGATCCGGTACCAGTCCGTGGGGTCGCCCTGGCGGTGGGCAAACTCGTAGACGATTCGGTCGTCCCGGAGCGGGATGCGCGGGTACTCCGCGGCGCCGGCGCCCGTGACCTCGGCGTAGGCGCCGTTGCGGCCTGTCGTGGAGCGGTGTACGCGGATCTCGTCGTAGAACTGGCGGACGGCCCGCAGGTTCTGGACGACGAAGTTGAGTACGGCCGGCCCTGACACGGCGAGCCTAGCCTATCACATCAGTAATCAGAGCCGCCTTGCCCGTCGCCGGCCCCGTGCATCTTGTCCGGGTCGGGCTCGGGGTCAGCAGCGGGGACCTCGGCGGTGGGCACGGTCTCGGCCGGCACGTCTTCGCGGCGTACGAAGCCGCCCTTGGATGGCAGCAGCTCCCACACAGCGTCCGTACCCTCCACCTTGGGCGCGATCTGGTACTTCTCCGCGAGGTGCTCGATCGCCTCCCGGACGTCCTTGTTCGCCGTGCCCATTGTCACGAGCTGGGGCGCGAGCTGTTGCATCGCCTGCGCCGCCATGTCCGCGAAGCGCAGGCGCTCGGTCTGCGACTGCTGGTGCAGCTCGGCGAACCGCGCCATGTCCTCGGCTGCTACCGCGACGACCTGCTCGGCGTCCGGCGGGGGCGCCGGCGGCCGCGCCTTGGCGGCTGCGCGTCGACGGACAGCGGCTTCCGCTCTGCGCTGTTTCCGGAGTCCCTCGGCCAGCCGCCGTCCGCCCTCGTCCACGTTGTTCATGTCGTACCTCCTCGACGGAACGCCGCGGCGCCGTCTGCTTCGACACGCTGCCAGTTCCCTGTAGGCGGGCGCGCGTGCGGGTCATCGATCAGCAGCAACCCACCGGGCGCCACTCGACGCGCGCCTGCTCGAGCGCTCGCGCCACCGGCCGGCGCGTTCACGAGCACCAGGTCCGCCGCAGCAGGCAAGCCCGGCGTCAGCGCGAGCGCGTCGTCGAGGCGCGCGACGGCCGCGAATGGGCGGTGCCCGTACGGACGCCAGCGCTCGCGGAAGGCTGTCGCGGCCACGTCAAACGCAACACGTTCCAGCCACGCCCGCTCGACCTCGGCCGTGTGAAGCTCGCCCTCGGTCAACCCGAGCAGCGCAGGCGTCGCGGGCGTGATGCCGTACTGGATGGCGGTCTTCGGCCGCGCCTCCGTGTACAGCCGCAGCAGGCTTGCTGCTGGGTAACTGCGCGAGCTGCCCAGCGGCGGCGACGTGTCGTCCATCCGCGGGTCGGACAGCGCGGTGACTACGGCCGCGCCCGGGAGTTTATGCAGCTTGGTCTCTCGACAGGCGACACCGACGCGCGAGCTGGGCAGCACGTGCTCGCCGGTGTCCACGACGTGCCGGATGTGGTTCACGGTCGGCGACCAGGTCGGCACGCCGGCCGCGACGCACGCAGCAAGCAGGGTTGCGTCCTGGCTCGTCGGGTACAGCGGTGTGACGTCGAACCCGACGAGGTCTGACAGGAACGCGCGGATGGCGTCATCGTCGCGCCACTTGTACGCGCGCCCGCGCTGGTGCAGCGGCATGAGGAACCGCTCGGCGTACGTGTCCATGACCTCGGCCGTCGCGTCGTACACCGCGCCAGTGATCAGCGCGCAGACCAGCGCGGTCCCCGGACGAACGTCGTGCAGCGCGCGCAGCTTGTCGTCATGCGAGCGCGTGTCCATGAAGCTGTGCCCGATCAGGCCCGGCCGCGCATGGTGCAGCGCGCCTAGCGCTGTGAGCGCGCACGGCGCGAGCTCGACGTCGTCTTCGGCCTGAATCACCTCGTCGTAGCCTTGCTCCTCGAACAGGAAGCGCCGCGCGCCAGTCTGGTGCAGGCCGACACCGAGATTCTTGCCGCGCACGACGAGGCGCCCTGCCGGCACGGCTCGACGCGCCACGGCCTCGCACTGACGCACGAGCGCCGCTGAAGCACCGTCGTCCCGCGGCCCGTCGATGAAGCACCACAGGTCGAACTCGTTAGCGGCGTCGAGCTCGGGCACCTGCGCGAGCACACGCCGGAGCAGAGCAGGCCGGTCGTGGCCGAAGACGACAATGGCACGGTCAGGCAATGGCGGCCTCCCAGCGCTCGACGTGCACCGCGCTGCGGTGCGTGTAGGCCGCATTGGACGGCACCTCGGGTAGCGGCTCTCGGAGCGCCTCAACAAGTACGTCAGGCGAGCACGCGCGCGGGACGATGCGGATGTACGGCGCGCGCAGATGCCAGTACGAGCCGGTCCCCGACACGATGACGGGGCGTCGGCGCGCGAGCGCCTCGGCGACGGCGAGGTCGTAGCCCTGCGACCAGAGCGTCGGCAACACGAGCCCGCGACTCTCGTCCAGGATCTCGGGGATGGCGTCACGACTCACGCCAGTAACGATCTCGAGCGGGATGCCGGCCGCCTTCGCGGCGTCGCGGACGCGGCCGAAGTCGCGGTTGCCGCTCGTGCCCGGGTTCCCGATGCACACGAACGGCGCAGTCGAGGTGGGCAGGCACAGCCGCGGCTCGACGAAGAACGCATCTGCGATGGGATTCGGTACGAGACGCACGCGGTCCTGCAGGTTGTACACGTCCGACAGCATCCACTGCTCGTGCTCCGAGATCGCTAGGACGCGGTCGAACGTCTGCAGCACCTCAGCCTCATCGCGCAGCGCGGCCCAGCTCGGCGCGGGCGCGGTCGACGCGCGTCCGAGAAATCGGTTCCATGCCGTAAGCATCGCGCCGACACCGAAGCCGTGCATCGTGACCACGGTGCGTGGCGCGATGCCCACCCACCACGGCCGCTCCCGGTCGAAGCTGTCGAGGTGCAACACGTCTGGCTTGACGTCGCGGCACTCCCACTTGCAGCGCTCGGCGAACAGCTGCGTGTACGCCTGCGGAGGGCAGGCCGCGTGCACGACGCGCACGCCCTCGTCGTTCATGTCGTACCGGCCGGCCGTATCGTACTGGCCGTTCTTCAGCCCCGTCGTGACGACCGTGACGTCGTGGCCGGCCGCCGCAAGTGCTCTTGCGCGGTCCTGCGTGACATGCGGCATCCCACCAGGTCGTTGCGTCGGGTAAGTGCGGCAGACGCTGACGATCTTCATGCGGGCGAGCCCTCCCTCTTCTCCAACACGAAGCGACCCTGGCGACCGGACCAGCTGAACTCCGGCACAGCGACGCGGAGCGCTTGGATCGACTTCGGGAACATGTGCTGCTCTGGCGCCGGCTGCAACTCTGCTTGCGGCTTATCGAACAGTCGCCACTCCGCGAGCAGTGCAGTGCCACCAAGCTTCAGGTGCCGGGACATCGACTGCAGCACACGCACAGTCGTATCGAAGTCGAGGTGCTGCAGCACCGTGATCGACATGACGACGTCGACGGGGATGATGCCAGCAGGCGCCTGAACATCCCAGGTCCCGCTGGCCGACACCACCATGAAGTCCAGGGCGACGTCGTCGTACGCAGCCAATGCTGCATCGATGCGCGCCTGCACGATGTCGACGCCGATGTACTGTGAGTAACTGCGTCGTAGCAGTTTGGCCCAGCGGCCGAAGCCGCACCCGACCTCGAGCAGCGTCGGTCGAGTCGCGCGCTCATTGAGCTGGGCACGTAGCCAGCCGAGCGTCGCGGCGTCGACGTCGAGGCTCCGATCGCGATGCACGAGCGCAGGGTCGCCGGTGTCCAGCAGCTTGCGTGTGCGTTGTGTCCAGTAGGTCAGCGGTTCGTAACTCATGGCTGGATACTCCTCGGGTTCCGCCACCACGACAGGATGTTCCCGCCGCGCCCCTTCGGCGGCAGCACTTCGACGTCGAAGCCGAGCGCCTCGAACTCTTCAGGCTCGGGCGCCCACCGGTGTACTTCGAACGGGTTGCCGCCGAGCGCGCCCTGTGGATAGTCGCCCCACGGACAGCCGAGCACCACGAGGTCGGCGATGCGCCTGAGCTTCATTGCCGTGCGCTGCGCTTCGAGTCGCGTGACGTGCTCCGGACCGTGCCACCAGAAGACCACGTCGTAGTGCGGTAGCGGGAGCAGGTCGACGTTGCGGACGTCGTGGTGGAACACGTGCCGCAGCCACGGGGGCGCCGCAGCGCGCAGGTCGTTGACGTTCTGCTCCCAGACCTCGAGCACGTCGATGACCGCGCCGGCCGCGGCCAGCTCCGCCGCGAACTCGGTCCGCGACGCCCGCGCGCCGACGTACAGGACGGAGCGCTCGCCGGCCGTGAGCAGCTCGGGGACGCAGCGTCGTAGAGACATGGCGCGATCGGAGTTGTCGCAATAGCGAATCATTCGTAGCCCCACGCAACAAAGTCAGCCGCGTAGACGCGGCGGGCTACGTCCAATGCACGCACGTCGTCCGCATAGTACGTAGCCCAGCTCGATTCCCGCTTGCCGCTGTTGATGGCCGGCAGAGCTAGAACAGGCTGCACGGCCGCCTGACACACCTGCGCCCAGTCGAGCTGTAACCGCTCATATCGACCGACGAAGTCGACGATCGTCACACCGGCGTCTTGTAGAAAGTCGACCTGCGGGCGGAAGTGGTTCGTGTTCATGGCGAACCAAGCCAGATCGAAGCGGTGCAGGAACTGGCGGAAGCCGAGAGCCTCGTACCCCGAGCGCACAGCCGCCGCGTGCATCTTGACGATGTACAGCGCCCACGCTCGTGGGTGCTCCAGGTCTAGGTTCGGAGGGAGAGGACGCTGCGCGTAATGCAGGTAGGCGGACACCAAACGATCGAGTGGGTGGCGCACGAAACCGAAGGTGAACGCGCGCGACCAGGCCCCTGGATCTGCGCGACGAAGCCTGGCTGCCGTAGCGTGTCCTGCACCGCCAATCCACGGAACGCGCTCCATAGCCGAACCTGCGCACTTCGGAACGTGGACAAACCCAACACGACTGGTGCGGTTGATGGTGCTCACGCGTAACCCCAGAACTGCAGTAGATCGCGCCGCGTAGCCACCACCGCCGAGATCTCCTCAATCTGCTGCGCGCTCAATCGGCCGCGCTGCGTAGTGTTCATGTTGACGAAGCCCGCACGCGGTCCGCCAACAGCAGGCTTCTCGACTGCGCCATCCATTGCCAAATCAGCCAGCGCCGGATGGAATGCGCGCAGGTCTGCCTGCACACGCTCCGGCGTATCGGCTAGCGCCTCGTAGTTGACACGCACGCACGCGCCAGCAGCAGAACCGACAAGCGCCTGTTGGAGTTCGGCCGTCTTGAGCCAGTGCCGCGCAGACAAGGTCACTGCATGACCTTCACGCCGACGTACACCCTCGCAGAAGGCGTACGGATCGCGCATACCAACAATCCACCAAATGCGCGCAGAAGGATCGCGTGCACGCAGTGCCTCAGCGATGTGGGGTAGAAGCACGGCGCCCATCGTTGACTTGGTCGACAGCAGTGCCCCTGGAGTTGCGTAACGGGCCGGGTCCAGCGCGCGCCAGCTCCGATGGAATCGCGCCCAAAGCGCATCATAGTTGTAACGGTCGCGGTCGCTGTAGGCTGTAAGCTGATCACCTAACGTGAAGAGCCTGCGGTACTTGGCGTAGTCCCGCGGTGCCGGGAGACTGTCGCCAGCAACCCAGTGCGCTTCCTTCTCCCAGATGCCGATCACATCCGCGCACCGTGCTATGTACGCATGCAGCAGCGAACCGCCGCTGTTCGTCGGGATGCTGATCAGCAGGTAGTCGTGGCGACTCTTCACAGCCGCACCTGCCAGATGTCAGTCCCCGGACCCGCATGTCGCGCGCCCGGCAGCAGCTCGACAACAGCGCGACGAACCTCAGCATTGCTGTAGTCGTGGCCGCAGAGCAGTCCACCTGCAGCGACAAGCGGACTGAACGCTTTGATGTCGGCGAGTACCGGTTCGTATCGGTGGTCGCCGTCGATGAAGACTACGTCGTGCTCCTCGCCCAGAGCACGTAGGTTGCTTGCTGCCGCGAGAGATGTCGCACGCACCGTCGCAATCGAGACGTCCGGCCGTTCCATGCGTAGCTCTGCCACGCGCTGTGTCCAGGCCGCGAATACGGGGTCGGTCGGCAAGGTCGCCTCGTGACACGCCTCACCTGGCCCCCGCTTGTTCTCGTTGCCGCGCCATGTATCTACAGCAGTGAAGACTGCACCCGGAGGGAGTCCGTGCACGACTGCACAAGCCGACTTGCCCTTCCATGTCCCAACCTCCACCCAGCGTGCACCAGGACGCAACGCCGCAGCCTGTTGATAGAGCCACCGCAACTCCGCATTGCGCATCCATCCCTGCACCATGTTCGCGCGGACAACGGCAGCGGCCGTGTTGAGCCTCGTCATGACGTCCTCGTGAGCGTGACGCAGCGCTCGTCTTCGTACCACCGGCGCACGACGTAGCCCGCATCTACAGCACGTGCTACTGCTGCGTCAGTGTCCTTGCGTCGGAACTCCGTGATGTCCTTGTCGTGAAACTCGAGCGCGATCTGTGGAATCTTTGCAGCGACCACGACAGGCAGTACCTCGTACTCACCACCCTCGATGTCCATCTTGACCAGCGACACAGGAGACGGCGCGGTTGCAATTAGGGTTGCGACACAGACGCCCGCCACCTCCGTGAATGCACCGCGCACTTCACGACTGTTCTTGTGTCCTGCGAACGTGGATCGCGACTGGCGGCCAGGTCGCGCATGATACAACCGCGTCGGCGCGCCCCTAAAGGTCGCGGCGGCGAGGTGCAGTGTGTAGTTGCGCAGGAGCCCGGCCCGCAGGCGCTCATCGACGTGCCGCTTGGCGCGCTTGCGCGGGTCGACTCCAACGACGTGGACCTCGCGGAGCGCCTGCAGCGCCTCGACGAAGGCTGTGTCAACACCAACCCCAAGGTCGAGCACGGTCGTGCCGTCAGGAACCAAGTCGAGGTCGATGTAATAGTGCCCAGTGTGGCTGCCGAGCCGCGTCAACTCGCTCATAGATTCTCCGTGCAACTCAACGGCCAGCGTTTCGTGCGGGCGAAGTGGTGCCCGATGACCTCGCGTCCGCGGTGTTCACGGCAGTACTTCCCACCGTCCCCTCGTGCGCGGTCGTACAGCACACCGCCGGGTCGGAGTTCGACTGCAGCCTGCTCACTGTCGTGCGTGAAGCGGTGCCCGAAGTGCGCGTGGATCTCGCCGCGCATCCAGGCGTCCCACACGACTTTGCCGAACATGATTTCATCGTGACTGAAAATTCGGCCGGGAACAGCCAGCCGCTGCAGCACGTCGTGACCAGCGCGCCACAGGTTATTGCACAGGTCGTTGTTCCGCACGATCGTCAGCGGGCCCTCCGTCACCCAAACGTTCGCGGCGAGGACGTCGTAGAGGGCCAACACCTGCGCAGGGTAGAAGGCGCTAAGCCTTCCCAAGACCGTATCGAGATCGAAGTAGCCCCAGAAGTCGGCGTCTCCAATGATGTCGCCGAAGAGCAGACCCATCATCGGCCGTACTTCCGTGATCTTGCGATGGTCACCAGAAGCACCAAGCGCCAACTCAGCGCCGAGGTGTTGACGCACACGCATGCGGATCTCCGCTCGCGACGTGACAACGAATCGCACACTGCCGGTGTTGGCAGGCGGACTGGGCACGTCCGTCAAGATCCACCACTCGAAGGGGGCGCCCACCGCGTTGCGATTCGCTATCAGTTGCGGCAGCCAAGCAGGCAGCGGCGCCGGCCCAAGCCAGATGTTGAGCATCACGACTCGCACGCAATCACCTCCTGCACCCGGTCCAGGATTGCGGGCAGTGCCCACTGCTGTTTGTAGCGCTCGCGCTCCGTCACCTCCCACGTGAGGTGGAGACTGACGTGGTCGCGCGAACTGAACAGCGGCATGTACGGCGCGACGATCGAGCTGCGGTGGTAGAACTCAGTCCGCGGCGTCCACACAGTCAGCTCCGTGCTAGTGAGTCTGTGTTTGATCGTCTGCGTGACCTGCGGTCCGGTGGTGACTTGCCGACATGACGTATGCTGCTCAAGGGCGTCAATGATCGCCGGCGTCAGTGCATTGAACGGCGGTATGTACATCGTCGGGGTGAACTCGGCGAGTGCCTGCCATGCAGCCTGAAGGCGCGCCAGTACACTCGCCGAATCTTGTCCGCCAAACTCGCAGCGGACCCGGTTACCAGCGCGCCACTGCGGCGCGCAGTGGTTCCAGCCGTGCACGGCCACAGTGCACCCGCGCGCGACTAGCCGGCGCAGCAACGCGCGGTCAGCGTCATCGAGGTGTGCAGGCACAACGGCCAGCGTGTACGGTAGCCGGCGCGCTTCTAGTTCGGCGAAAATCGGCTCGAACCTTTCGTGGTCTGCGTCAAGCCGCGCCGGTGCCGCGTAAGGGAAGTCGTCGATGCGAATCCTCATCCGACGACGGCCTCTTGCAGCGCGTCCCACGCCGGTTGTCCATGATGCGCTACGACGTAAGTGCGGCCGCGCATCGACAGCTCGGCCACGACGTCCGGCTCGGCCTGCAACTTCGCCATGGCTTCGGCCACGGTCGCAGGCTCTACCAAATGCGACGGCCATGGTGTCCACATGGGCACGAGCTCTACGCGCTCGACGGCCAGCAGCGCGTAGTGCGCCAGGTCCCCGTAGGCCGCGCGCACGTACTCGTTCATGGGCGCGGCGTCCGTCGTAAGCACCGGCAGCCCGCACGCCATCGCCTCGAGGATGGCGAGACCGACACCTTCGAACCGCGACGGTTGGATCGCAATGTCGGCCGACACGTCACCGTCCGAACGGTACAGGTCCGCAGGCGAGGCAACGGCCGGGTAGATCGGTACCGGTGAGTCAGGCAACTCACGTTGGGACCGCACAGCGATCGGCGCGGTCGGCGCGACGTTCAGCAGCGCCCGAATCGTCGGCCAGCCCTTGCGGTCATGCACGCCGCCCCAGCCGTGCGAGTACAAGCCCCAGTCCGCGCGGAGCACGTGCGTGAAGGGCAACTGCTCGACATCGAGCGGGCACGGGATGAGCTGGACGTCGCGGCGGCCGGTCACCTGCTGCACTACTCGATGGCAGACACTCGTGCGTGCAATGACCACGTCCGCCTCGGACCACGACTCACCGAGCCGCCACTCCGGATTGACGAGCAGGACAGTCTTCACGCCGCGGGCGCGCGCCCGATCGAACAGGTCATCCGGGAACGGGCGCTCGGCGCAGACCACCACGTCGACGCCGTCGAGGAAGGTGTCGACGCAGACCGATGTGCACGCCTCTGTGTCCACCAGCGATAGGTCCAGCGAGCGATCAGCGTCGTGTGCAACGAGCTCGTCTATGCCCTCGACGCCGAGTAGCTCGTGCGGCCAAACCAACCAGCTCGCAGCAAGCCCCGCCCACATGCGCCGGTTCTCGTACCCGAGGCCCGTCGGGCAGCAGTAACCGATGAGCCCTATCCGCGTGTTGCTCACAGCCACTCCAGGTCGTCCAGCTCGGCAAGGATCTGCGCAACGCACGCTTCAGGCGAGACACCGACTGTCTTGACCGTCAGGACGCTGTGCGGTTTGGGGACGTCGAAAGGCCCATCGACGCCGGTGAAGTCGGCGATCTCGCCTGCGCGGGCGCTGTGCCACATGCCCTTAACGTCTCGCGCCTCGCACACGTCTGCCGGTGTGTCGACGTGCACGAGCATCACGCGCTCGTGCGCCACCTGTAGCGCTGCGCGGTCTGCTGCGTGCGGCATGATGTTGGCGACGACAACGGCCGCGCCGGCATCGGCAACGGCCGCAGCCAAGCAGCGCGTGCGCCGCAGGTTCTCGGCTCGACCCTCTCGGGTGAAGTCCAAGTCGCGGCACAGACCATCCTCACCCCGAAGCGTGTCACCATCGAGCCGGACGACCGTACGGGCGGGCGACGTGAGGCGGCGCTCGAGGCGCTCAGCGATCGAGGTCTTGCCCGAGCACGGCAGTCCGAACAGGGCAACGATGAACCCCGGCTGCTGCTCTAGGCCCCAACGGACACCGGCCCATGCACGCTCGTGCGCGAGCTTGAGTCCCAGTTTCACGATGAAGTCTGCGCCGAACGCGGCCAGTGCCGCCGACAGCAGCACATCGACCTTGGCTGCGCCACTTCGTTCCGCGACGACCACTGCAATGAGCGCCGTCATGAGCGACGCAACCAGTCGCCAACTCAGCGCGCGCGCAGCGGAACGCCGCCAGGTCTCGCGCGTCACTGCAACACCTCCGGCAGCGCCGCGTCGTATGGACGCACAGACGCACCGTTGGGCAGCTGCGCGCCCGGGACCCAAAAGGCCCACGCCTCTCGGCAGTTGACGTAGTGCTTCCGATTGAAGCCCTGTTCACGGCCCTCGCCGCGGGCGACGTAGTAGGCGTTCGTGCGCAGACGATGTCGCGGGTCACGGGCGAAGCCGAGATGAACGCACTCCGGGTCGGCCGGCCGCGGCCGGTACAGGCGAGACGGGTCGTAGCCCAGTCCAGGCAGCGCGAGGTGGTTGTGATTCTGGTATCGGGCGCCGCGCTCGTACCACCACACGCGCACGTGCGGCACGGCCCAATATCCGCCGACGACCTCGAGCGCGTCGTCACTGCCGAGCAGCGCAGGCGGTCGCCACAGGTGCCGCTGGCGGAAGAGGAACGCGTCGTAGTCCGTCCCGAACGTCGCCATGATGTCGAGGATCCGGCCCTGGTCCGCCTTCGAGTAGAACTCGTCCGCGTCGATGACGACGAGAACGTCTGCATCCAGCTCGTCCGCGACCTTGCAGTACGCGTTGCGGAGCTGGATCTTCTGCCCGCCCATGGTGCGCTCATTGCCGCGTGCCCACCCGTGCGCCACGTAGCGCACGCGCGAGTCCCGCTGCGCAGCTTCGGCCAGCAGCCGGGACGTCGCGTCGACCGAGCGCCCGTCCGCAGACACGGCCTGTGGGTGCTTCCGCGCATAGTACTCAGCAGCACCCTCGACCCAGACCCAGCCGACCAGGCCTGGCCAATCGAGATGCTGCTCCAGCTGGCGGGGAATGAACTCGGCCTCGTTCAGCGCGATGGTGGCGAGTACGACACGCACGTCACAGCTCCTTCGCGATCGCGCGGAGACGCGTAATCATGCGCTGGGCGACCGCGCGCATGTTGAACCACTCCCGCACACGTCTCTTCGCCGCCCAACCGGTCTTCTGCCACTCGTCCGGGTGTTCGAAGACGTAGCGCATGTTCTTGCGGAGCGCGCACAGATCCGGCTCGGCCCAGCTGTGCCGGACGTCGTACCACGGCATCGGTTGCATGCCGCGCACCGGCGTGGACTGGTAGGGAAGCAGGCACGCCGTCTGCTCATCGCAATACTCGAGCGGACCGCCCCAACCCGTCACGATTGACGAGGTTCCGCACGCCATCATCTCGCTGATGGGCAGGCCCCAGCCCTCGCCGAACCCTGGGTACACGCCGCACTGCGCCCGGCGGTACAGGCCGATCATCTCGGCGGTCGGTAGGTGCTGCTGCAGGATCGTGATCGGAGGCAGCCGGCGATCGGCGCCGAGGCTGATCAGGATCTCCGCGACTT